>FWWL01000053.1_pt1 | contig 285536 bp, 264 predicted proteins | sample 2228331 | NCBI WGS metagenome assembly FWWL01 (sample SAMEA103939775, study PRJEB20133) | metagenome
CCGGACGCAGCCACCCTCGACCGGACGGAGGATGTGATCCGCCGCATGGACGAGATCGCGCTGAAGCATCCCGGCGTCGAGAACGCGATCTCCTTCCCGGGCCTGTCGATCAACGGCTTCACCAACTCGTCGAACGCCGGCATCGTCTTCGTCGGCCTGAAGCCTTTCGACCAGCGCAAGGATCGTGCGCTCTCCGGCAAGGCCGTCGCCATGCAGCTCAACAAGGACTTCGCCGGCATCAAGGACGCCTTCATCGCGATGTTCCCGCCGCCACCCGTGCAGGGGCTTGGGACGATCGGCGGCTTCAAGCTGCAGATCGAGGACCGCGCCGGCCTCGGCTACAAGGCGCTGGACGAAGCGACCAAGGCCTTCATGGCCAGGGCCGCGACCGCGCCCGAGATCGCCGGCATGTTCTCGAGCTTCCAGGTCAATGTCCCGCAGCTCTACGCCGACATCGACCGCACCAAGGCGCGCCAGCTCGGCGTGCCCGTGACGGATGTCTTCGAGACGCTGCAGATCTATCTCGGCTCGTCCTATGTGAACGACTTCAACAAGTTCGGCCGCACCTACACGGTGCGGGTCCAGGCGGACGCGCCCTTCCGCGCCTATCAGGAGGATATCGGGAAGCTGAAGGTCCGTTCGAATACGGGCGAGATGGTGCCGCTCTCGGCCGTGCTCAACGTGCGCAGCGATGCCGGGCCGGAACGGGCGATGCGCTATAACGGCTTCCTCAGCGCCGACATCAATGCTGGCCCGGCTCCCGGCTATTCCTCAGGCCAGGCACAGGACGCGATCACGCGGATCGCGGCCGAGACGCTGCCCAAAGGCTTCGCCTTCGAGTGGACCGAGCTGACCTATCAAGAGATTCTCGCCGGCAACTCCGCCATGCTGGTGTTCCCGATCGCGATCCTGCTCGTCTTCCTGGTGCTGGCGGCCCAGTATGAGAGCCTGACGCTGCCGATCGCGATCATCCTGATCATCCCGATGGGGCTGCTCGCGGCGATGGCTGGCGTCTGGTACTCGGGCGGCGACAACAACGTCTTCACCCAGATCGGCCTCGTGGTGCTGGTCGGACTATCCGCTAAGAACGCGATCCTGATCGTCGAATTCGCGCGCGAGCTGGAATTCGAGGGCCGGACGCCGGTCGAGGCCGCGATCGAGGCGAGCCGCCTGCGGCTGCGGCCGATCCTGATGACCTCGCTCGCCTTCATCATGGGCGTGGTGCCGCTGGTGCTCTCGACCGGGGCAGGCGCCGAGATGCGGCAGGCGATGGGCATCGCGGTCTTCGCCGGCATGATCGGCGTTACCGCCTTTGGCATCTTCCTGACGCCGGTGTTCTACGTGTTGATGCGCAAGCTCGCCGGCAACAAGCCGCTTGCGCGTCACGTTGTCGAGATCCCACAGTTGAGCGCTGCGGAATGACGGCGTCCCCAGGCTAGAACACTTTCAATCGCTTACGTGGTGGTTGCGGCCGCCATGACGAGCGGCGCCACGAACTGTGCGGGCGGCTCGTCCTTGAAACGGCTCAACGGATAAGTGCCGAACTGTCCAGGATTCTGTAAAAGCGCTTCACGTCGCGCCGACGGCCCAGCCGAGTGGCATCGCGACAGAATTGGACGGACCCGTCCAATTCTGTCGCAGGCTCCAACCGTGAGCATTGACCCGGTTGAGGATGCGGCCGCTGCCTCAAAGCCCAGCCTTTGGTCCCGCGCGATCACGCCCAGCGCCCGACCACGTCAGACGGCTATGCACCGTGATTTTGGACAAGCCCGGGTTCCAGCAGGGTCCTGAAAGTGAGCGCGGGCGGTTTCCGTCAAGACGGCGAGAGGGGCACCGCCAATAGGTCAGCCGTCAGAGTGCCGAGTCAACTTGGCAGATCGTCGAGAAAACGGTCGATCATTTTGTCGAAACTGCGGGTTCTATCCGTCGATGCGCCGGGCAACCATGAAGAGCAAGGCGATCTGGGGCTGACGGGCGATAGCGTGGGGACGATTCAGAGCAACCATCGTCAACGTGGGCATCGGGAATTGTATGTGACCATGAGCGGCCCCGGCGCCGACAGCCACCCGTTCAACGGGGCACTCTGGGGGCGCGGCGAGCACAATCACCGTTGATCGGCAAGGGTTCGATCGCAGGGAGCGCATGCGCCTGTGAGAGTTGGTGACAGCCGAGACGATCGTCCAAACAGGGCCGAAGGATCCGAAGCAAAAGTGATCCGGTCGACAGGGAGATGAGATGCGGCGGGTTTTGATTGCCGAATTCATGCATGAGACGAACACGTTCAGTGTTCAGCTCACCGACGAGGCCACGTTCCGCCATGCCGGCGTTCTGGTCGGCGACGCGATCCCGCCGGCCTTTCGTGGCACGCGGACGGCGATGGGGGCGGCCTTCGAGGCCGCCGAGCGGTTCGGCTGGAGCCTCGTCCATCCGCTGACGGCGCATGCCAACCCGTCGGGCCGCATCACGGATGCGGCGTTCGAGCTTTTTGCCGGCATGATCCTGAAGGCCTGCGAGGGCGTCGACGGCGTGCTGCTGCATCTCCACGGCGCGATGGCGACGGAAAGCTCGGATGATGGCGAGGGTGAGATGCTTTCCCGCCTGCGCGCTCGCCTGGGCCCCGACATCCCGATCATGGCCGTGCTCGACCTGCACGCGACCTTGACGCAGGCGATGGCCGACAGCGCCAATGCGCTGATCTCCTACCGCACCTATCCGCATGTCGACATGTATGAGCGGACCTGGCAGGCGGCCGAGCTTCTGGAGAAGGCGATGGCAGGTGCCATCGCGCCGGTCTGCGCGGTAGCGCGCCGGCCGATCCTCTATGCACTCGATGGCGGCCGCACGACCTCGCCGCCCTTCAAGGAGATGCTGCGACGCGCCGACGCGATCGAGTCCTCGGGCGAGGCGCTCGTCGTCAGCGTGCAAGCCGGCTTTTCTTCGGCCGACGTGCATGACATCGGCCCCTCCGTGGTCGTCACCGCCAATGACCGCGCCCGGGCGCAGGCCATCGCCGAGGAGATGATGGACTATGCCTGGGAGCAGCGGCATTTCTCATCGATCGGCTTCACGCCGCTCGCTGAGGCCATGGCCCGCGCGAAGGCCGGCGAAGTCGAGGCGGGGGGCCTGACGGGCGGCAAGCCGCTGGTGATCTCGGATTATTCCGACAATCCAGGCTCCGGCGCCTATGGCGACGCGACGACGCTCCTGCGCGCGGTGCTCGAGGCCGGGCTGAAGAATGTCGGCTTTCACGCGATCCGCGACCCCGAAGCGGCGCTGGCGGCGCAGGCGGCTGGCGTCGGCAACAGGGTGCGGCTGAGGCTCGGCGGCAAGGTCGATCCGAGCATGGGCGGGGGCCCGCTCGATCTCGACGCGCATGTGGTGGCGCTGACCGATGGCCGCTTCCTGTGCTACGGTCCGATGGCAGGCGGCGTCTGGCGCAACTATGGCCTTTCGGCTCTCCTGCGGGTCGACGATGTCGAAATCATCGTCATCACCCATAACGGCCAAGCGACGGACCTTGCCCAGTTCACCTCGCTCGGCGTCGATCCGCTGCGCAAAGCGACGCTGATCGTCAAATCAATGCAGCATTTCCGGGCCGCTTTCGAGCCGATCGCACGGGAGATGCTGGAGGTGGATACCGGCGCACTGTCGACCCGCAACTTTAAGCAGCGGCCCTATCGGAAGGTGCGCAGGCCGATCTTTCCGCTCGACGATATCTAAAAACGACCGGCCACCAAGTGCCGGCGGCGACAAGGCGACAGGAGGAACTACGATGGTATTCAAGATCCATGTCCCGGCAGGCGGGATGCGTTCATGAGCGTGCAGGCCGACATCGTTCTGCGGAACGGCCCGATCTGGTGCGGATATGAGGAGGGCACGGTCGAGGCGCTAGCGATCTGGCAAGGTCGGGTGCTGGCAGCCGGACGCGACGCGGAGATCGCCGCCCTGGTGGGACCGGGGACACGCATCATCGACCTGCAGGGTCGGTTTGCCACGCCCGGGCTGAATGATTCCCATCTTCACCTGATATCGCTCGGCTTGACGATGGACTGGGTCGATACCAAGCCGGCCGTCGCCCCGACCCTCGACAGCCTGCTCGATGCGATCGCGACCCGCGCCGCTCGGGCGAGGCCAGGCGAATGGATCATGTCGCGTGGCTACGACCAGACAAAGCTCGATGTCGGCCGTCACCCCTATCGCGAGGAACTCGACCGGGCGTCGCCGAACAACCCGGTCGTGCTGGTCCGCGCTTGCGGCCATATCTGGATCTGCAACTCGCGGGCGCTCGCGCTCGCGGGTATCGATGAGAATACACCGCCTCCTTCGGACGGCCTCATCGAGCAGCAGAACGGTCGGCTGACCGGGCTCTTGGCCGAGAACGGCTCGGCACCGGTCCGGGCCGCGATCCCCGTGCCGACTGAAGAGGATCTCGTCGGCGGGATTGAGCGAGGCGGCAACTATCTGCTTTCGCTCGGCATTACCAGCTGCATGGACGCAGCTGTCGGCCAGAAGGCGGGGTTTGCAGAGATCGCCGCCTATCACCGGGCCAAGCGCGACGGCCGGCTTCCGGTGCGGACCTGGCTGACCCTACTCGGCGATGACGGTCGCTCGATCGTGCCGCAATGCCACGCGGCGGGGCTGATCTCCGGCACAGGCGACGACATGTTAATGATCGGCGCGGTCAAGCTCTTCCTCGATGGTTCTGCCGGCGGCCGCACCGCCTGGATGTCGCAACCCTATCTCGGCGACGACCAGACGACAGGCGTCCAGATGAAGCAGGATGCCGACCTCGAGCGCGAGGTCATGGATGCGCATGAGATGGGCTACCAGTTGGCCTGTCACGCGATCGGCGATGCCGCGATCGAGCAATTGATCACGGCCTATGAAAAGGCGCTCGCCGCGCACCCCGATCCCGACCGGCGCCATCGCATCGAACATTGCGGCTTCTCGACACCGCAGCAGCATGAGCGGATGATCAAGGCAGGTATCTATCCCTGCCCGCAGCAGGCCTTCATTCATGATTTCGGTGATGCCTATGTGAAGGTGCTGGGCCCGGAGCGCGGCCTGCCATGCTATCCGTTGGGGACCTGGTTCAGGCTGGGCCTTAAGCCCGCAACCGGGAGCGACGCGCCGGTCTGCGACCCCAACCCGTTTCCCAACTTCCACGCCATGATCACACGCAAGACCTGGCGCGGCACCGTGATGGAGGCGCGCGAATGCGTCTCGCCAGAGCAAGCGCTGCAGGCTTACACGGAGTATGGCGCCTTTTCGCAGAAGCAGGAGCACGTGAAAGGCCGTCTCATTCCAGGTTATCTGGCAGACGTGGCGGTCTTTTCACGCGATCTGCTGACCGCCCAGCCGCATGAGATCCTGAACGATACGCGCTGCGATCTGACGATCCGGGGCGGCGAAGTGGTCTTCGAGCGCGAAGGAGGCACCCACTAACACCGCCTATCGACTGCGAGCATCCGCCCGATGCTTTTGGTCGCAACGAAAGCCGCAGCCCAGGCGATGGACGCTCGGGCATGACGGTCGAAAAGCCAAAAGGGAGTAACGTCGGAATGATCAAGAAACTCGTTCTTACAACGGCAGTCACTCTGTCGGCGCTCGCGTTGCAAGCGCAGGTGCAGGCCCAAGAGCCACGCCGAGGCGGGACAATCCGCTTTACCGCGCCTTATGCAACGTCCTTCGTCAGCAATGACAGTCATGTCTCGAACCAGATCCAGGACGAGATCTATGGCTATGCGCTGCATCGCTCCCTCTACAAATGGGACTCGGTCAACAACAAGCCGGTCCTGGAGCTCGCCAAGAGTGTCAGCACCTCTGCTGACGGCCTCGTCCACACCTTCAAGCTGCGCGACGACGCGCTGTTCCACAATGGCCGCAAGATGACGGCCGACGACATCATCTGGAGCTATACGCGCCTGATGGACCCGTCGAAGAACTATCCCGGCGCCGCCTTCATCCGGCGGATCAAGGGCGCGCTCGACGTCCAGAACGGCACGGCGAAGGAAATCTCCGGCCTGAAGAAGATCGATGATTTCACATTGGAGATCACGCTGATCGAGAAGGGCGAGCCGGGCTTCCTGTTCCGGACTGCGACAACTTCGATCTTCCCGGCGAAGGAAGCGCAGGATCCCAACTTCTTCAACAAGCCGATCGGCCTTGGGCCGTTCAAGTTCGTCGAGCACATCCCCGGGTCGCGGATGGTCTTCGAGCGCTGGGAGAAGTTCTATGTCGCCGGTAAGCCCTATGCCGATCGGTTGGTGATCTCGCCGATGGGCGAAGCCGCAGCACGCGACGTCGCCTTCCGCAACAAGGAGATCGACGTCTCGATCCTGGGCCCGACGCAATATGTCGCCTATCAGGCCGACGCCAACCTCAAGAAGGGCATCTTGGAAGTCGCCGAGGTTTTTACTCGCAACATGGGCATGAACCCGACGTACAAGCCCTTCTCCGACAAGCGTGTGCGCCAGGCTATCAACCATGCGATCGACGCCGACCTCATCATCTCGCGGCTCGTCCGCAACAAAGCCTATCGCGCCACCAGCTGGCTGCCCTTGTCCTCGCCCGCCCATGACAAGGCATTGAAACCTTACGCCTTCGATCCCGAGAAGGCCAAAAAGCTGCTGGCGGAAGCCGGCTATCCCGACGGGTTCGAGTTCGAATGGACGGCGAGCCCAAACGAGAGCTGGGGCATTCCGATCGTCGAGGCAACGATCCCGATGCTCGCCAAGGTCGGCATCAAGGTGAAGGTCAAACCCGTCGAGGGCTCAGCGCTGGGCGGAATCGTCGCGAAGGGTGATTTCCAAGCCTATATCTGGTCCAACACCTCGGGGCCCGATCCCCTGACACAGATGAAATGCTTCCACTCCAAAACCCCGCGGAGCGCCTGCAACTACACGACCTTCAGCAACGCCGAGGTCGACAAGCTGATCGACGAAGCCGGCGCGACGGATGATCTGACCAAGCGCAACGAGATCCTCAAAAAGGCTAACGCGGTCCTGTACGAAGAGGCACCTGTGTGGTTCTTCAACTACAACAAGGCGGTTCTCGCTTATCAGCCTTGGCTGCATGGCCTGCTGCCCAACGCGACCGAGCTCGCCCTGCAGTATTACGAGGATCTGTGGGTCGACGAGACGTCGCCTGCGGCCAAGTAGAGCTCGCGCCAAGGGTTGAAAACCGGCACCTGGCGGCACAGCCGCCAGGTGCCCTCGCGAGGTATGTCATGCTGCCTTATGTCGTCCGACGCCTGCTCCAGGCGGTCCCAATCCTGCTCGCCGTCGCGGGACTCGTGTTTGTGATGTTCAGCGTCATTCCGGGCGATTTCGCATCGACCCAGATGGCCGATGGCCGCACGGTCGTTGACGCCGAACAGGTCGCGCGGATGAACAAGCAGTTCGGTCTCGACGACCCCGTTCATGTCCGCTTCGCCAACTATGTCGGCAAGCTGATGACGTTCGATCTCGGCACGTCCTTCAGGACACGCCAGCCGGTGATTCACTCGCTGCTGGAGCGGATCTGGCCGAGCCTGCAACTGGCGATGGCCGCGATGCTGTTTGCCATCGTCTTCGGCGTCCCTCTCGGCTTCATTGCGGCGCTCAAGCCGGGAGGCTGGCTCGACATCCAGTCGATGATTGTCGCCGTCTCGGGATTGTCGCTACCTCAGTTTTGGCTCGGCCTGATGCTGATGTACGGCTTCGCGCTGATTCTCGGCTGGTTTCCGAGCTTTGGTTATGGCGACGGCGATCTGCGCTATCTGGTCTTGCCCGCCGTCGCACTTGGCGTCGCGCCTCTGGCTCTTCTGGCACGCACAACACGGGCCGCCGTGCTCGAGGTCATGAACGCGGATTTCGTGCGAACCGCTCGCGCGAAGGGCAACAGCGAGGTGCGCGTGATGCGCTGGCATGTGGCACGCAATGCGGCAGTCATCGTGTTGACGACACTGGGCCTGCAGTTCGGCTCGATCATGGGCGGGGCCGTCGTCATCGAGAAGCTCTTCGCTTGGCCCGGCATCGGATCGCTTCTGGTCGACAGCGTCTCGCTACGCGATATTCCGGTGGTCCAGGCCTGCATTCTCCTCCTCGTGCTCTTCTTCCTCATCGTGAACATCGTCGTGGACGTGCTTTGCGCCCTGATCGATCCACGCATCAAGTATACGTAAAGGTCGGTGAGGCAGATGAAGTTTCGGGCTAACCTCTGGATCGGCGGCGCTCTCTTTGCAGCCGTCGTTGTCGGCGGGGTATTCGCACCCTGGCTGGCCCACACCGACCCGGTGATGGATGCCAATCTGATGAATGCCGAGGTCACGCCCGGGGCCGAGTTCTGGTTCGGGACCGATGCGCAGGGCCGCGACATCTACAGCCGTGTGCTTTACGGCGCTCGCATTTCGCTGACGGTCGGCATTGTCTCGCAGCTGATCAACACGGTGATAGGTGTGGCGCTGGGCCTGTCGGCCGGTTACTTCGGCGGCTGGTGGGACGATATCGTCAATGGCCTGACGAATCTCATGCTGTCGATCCCGTCGCTCATCTTCGCGCTTGCGATCATGGCGATCCTGCAGCCCGGCCTGACCAGCCTTTTGATCGCGCTCGGGCTGACGAATTGGTCGTACACCTGCCGGTTGTCGCGGGCGGCTACGCTCTCGGTCAAGCAGCAGGGTTACGTTGAAGCCGCCCGCTCTTTCGGCAGTAGTAACATCAGGATCATGGTGACGCAGATCCTCCCCAACATCGCAGGTCCGATCATCGTGATTGGGACATTGGGCATGGGCGGCGCAGTGCTCGCGGAGGCTGCGCTGTCCTTCCTCGGTCTCGGCATCAGGCCTCCGTTTCCAAGCTGGGGCAGCATGCTCTCCGACGCGCGCGACCAGATCACCACAGCGCCCTGGATCTCGATCTTCCCGGGCCTCGCCATTTTCATCACGGTGCTCGGCCTCAATCTCCTCGGCGACGGGCTACGCGATATCCTCGATCCCCATTCGCAGCTGCGCCAAGCGTGACGGCGTCTTTTTCGCCGTCTCGATCAACTCCGATGGCTGGGACAACCCTGGCCCCAAGGTCTGAAGCCCGGATCGCGGAGAGCATTCGTGACGTGGGCCATGGAAGAGAAGAGCTACTCGCAGTGTCGGGCGTGCAGCCTGATCGGGCTTGACGCGAAGGCCTATCGCTGTGCCTCGTGGCGGTCCGACGACGCAACGATCCGGGTGCGCCTGAAGACCCATGCGGGTCAACGGCGGCGGCAAGTTTGGCTCGAGGCGCCTGCACATCCTGCTGCGGCGGGACGGCGTCGGCTCTGAAGAGCAGGCAAGCTACGCCATTCAGGACACGCCCGAGATGGTTCAGAACCACTGCGGTCGCTTCTTGCCGCAGGACAAAGCGGCGCTGGCGGCGAGTATCCTCAACCCATCGTCGAAACGAAACACGACGGGCCAGCTACGCTCACATCTGTAGATTGATGCGAAGGTCGATGGCTGGCTTCGCCGGGAATCGCCATCCGCAGGCGCTCATGGAAAGGCCAGGCGGTGGAAACGCCTCGTCTGCGCTCTCACGCCCATGCAGCGATCACGGTGTCGATATCCGTGACGACCGCGACATTCTGCATCGCGTAATTCACCGAGGCTATGTGCCATTCGGCGTTCATCGTCGAGCAGGCGTCTTCCGGCACAAGCACGAAGTAGCCCTTGTCCGCGCCTGTGCGCGCCGTGTGTTCGATCGACATGTTTGTCCAGGCGCCGCTCACGATGACGACGTCACGGCCGAGCGCCTTGAGCACCGTCTCGAGCCGGGTGCCCTCCCAGGCGCTCATGCGGCATTTTTCGACGACATGGTCTCCAGTCTGCGCCTCAAGCCCCGGCACGGGGGCGCAGCCCCAGCTCCCGCGCACCAGCGCCTTGGCGTCGGCAAGTCCCTCGAACAGCGGGGCGTTCATGGTCACGCCCGGCGCGCCGGGCTCGACCACGAACCAGACGTGGATCACGGGGACGCCACGTGCGCGGGCCGCCTGGGCGAGCTTCGACGCGTTGGCGATCGCGTTCTGCTGCTTGCAATGCTCCGGCGAGCCGGAGGAGGCGAAGGCGCCGCCCTCCATGACGACGTCGTTCTGCATGTCCTGGATGATCAGGGCGCAGCGCACCGGGTCGAGCCTGTAGCCGGCCGCGGCCTTCTTCGCGCCACTGGCGGCGACGGTCGCCGCAGGTTTGACGCCCGATACGGGCTCGGCCGGCGCGTTGCCATTATGGCCGGTCGCCGCGCCGCCGGCCTTCATATAGGCCTCCATCCGCGGGCCGATCTTCGTTTCGACGGCGTAGAGCGAATGCGTCGCGGTCAGGAACAGCGTGCGCCAATCCGGCCCGCCCCAGGTCAGGTTGCCGACGAGTTCGGGCACGCGCAGCTTGCCGATCAGCTCACCCTTGATGGTGTAGACCCAGACGCCGCCGGGGCCGCAGACCCAGAGATTGCCCTGCGCATCGCATTTCATGCCGTCGGGGACACCGGGCTCGCTCGCCGAGACGATGCCGCAGGCGAAGACGCGTCCTGGCCCGAGGCGCCCGTCGGGGAGGATCGGGAAGACGCGAATGTTGTGCTGCACCGTGTCGTTGACGAAAAGCCGGTCCTCGGTTGGGCAGAAGCAGAGGCCATTGGGCTGGTCGAAGAGATAGCGGTCGACCAGGAGCTGCGGTTCGCCGCCGCCCGGCGGGATGCGATAGACGCCCTGGAAGCCGAGCTGCCGCGGCCGCTCGACGCCGAAGACCGGCATGCGCCCGTACCAAGGGTCGGAGAAGTAGATCGACCCGTCCGACTTCACCGCGACGTCGTTGGGGCTGTTCAGCTCCTGGCCTTCGAAATGCGAGGCCAGCACCTCGCGACGCCCATCCGGCCGCTCGCGGATCAGCGACGACGTCGCGTGTTCGCAGACGATCAGGTTGAGGTCGGCATCATAGGTCATGCCGTTGCATTTGTTCGCCGGCCGCCTGACCTCGCGCACGCCGCTTCTGTCCCAGCGACGGCGGACGTCGCCCGGCATGTCGGAGAACAGCAGATGCTGATCGCGCGGATGCCAGACTGGCCCTTCGCAGAATTCAAAGCCGGTGCCGAGTTGGCGCACCGGCGCCCAGAGGTCGACGAGGTCGGCGAAGGCGGGGCGGACGGCGATATGCGTCGTCATGGCGGCTGGCCTCAGGCTGCAAACCAGTTGCGCGGCGGCAGCGACTGGACGACAGGTCCGGGGACCGCCATGTCCATGCGGCCGACGACCTGGCCATGGGCGACCTTGGCCGGCTTGTCATGGACCGGCAGCAGGAATTTGCCGACCGAGAGCAGCTTCTTGATCGCGGCCTTTTCCTCACGCTTGGAGACGCCGTGATTGCCTGTGGTGCGCGGCTCGTTGGCGCTGATCTCGTGGAAGGGCGTGACGATCTGGTCGTTGAAATCGTAGATCACGTCGCCGCAGATGATGGCGCGCCCCTCGATCGTGTCGACATGGACGTTCATCGAGCCCTCGGTATGGGCCCCGGCCGCTTCCAGATAGCAGCCCGGGAAGAGCTCGATCATCCCGGATAGCTCCAGATCCTCGAAGCGCAGGGCGTCGCGCGTGTGCAGCCGGTCGATCAGATGCTTGATGTCGGGCGCCGGATACTGCGGGTGCATCAGCCCGGAGACGGAGTATTCCAGCTCACGCCGGTTGACGATCACTGTCGTGTTCATCGGGAAAAGCTCGTCCTTCCCGGCATGATCGATATGGAGGTGGGTGTGCATGACGTAGCGCACATCGCCCATCCGCACGCCGTGTTTGGCAAGCTGGTTCTCGATCATGTTCTCGTGGAACTGGAGCCCGCGCATGCCGAGCGTCTCCATGATCTGGTTATGGCGGTAGCCGGTGTCGACGACGACGGGCCAGGGGCCACCCAGGATTAGGAAGCCGTAGGTCGGCACGCGCCGCGTGCGCCCGCAATCGCGGCCGAGCACGAGGAAGCTCGATTCCAGCTCGATATCGCCATAGTCGAGGATCTTGATCTCGAGGGCCATGGAGGTTCTCCGTCAGGGCTGGGCGAGGCGGTAGATCCGCCGCGCGGTGTGGCCGAAAACAGCGTCCGCCGCGTCGGTAGGCACGGCGGCGCGATAGGCGTCGATCAGCTTTGGATAGGAGGTCCAGAGCTTCTCGATCGGAAAATTGGAGCCGAACAGGCACCGTTCGGCTCCAAACAGCGCGAGTGTCTCAGCCACGACGAAGCGGACATGCGCCGGATCGTTTTGGCGCAGGAAGGTGCCGAGCCCCGAGAGTTTGCTGACGATGTTGGCTTGGCCAGCGAGCGACCGCATGCCGTCCCGCCATTGCGCCACTCCCTCCGGCGACAGGTCCTCCAGCATGCCGGCGTGCTGCAGAACGAAGGTCACCTGCGGACAGGCGGCGGCGAGCTCGGCGGCGCCCGCCATCTGAGGGGCGAAGACCTGCAGGTCGAAGCTGAAGGCGTAGTCAGCCAGCCGCGCAACATTGGCCTGGAGGCGTGGGTCGCGGCAGAGATCAGGACCGCTGGCGAAGCGATAGAGCGGGTTCTCGTGCCAGTGCAGCTGCATCCGCACGCCGCGCACCCGCGGGTTTTGCGCCAGGGCGTCGAGCTGCGGCCGGACGTCGTCCGCAAGCAGGTCAGCATAGGCGACGATGGCGATCGGGAAGCCGGATTCATCGGAAGCCTGCGAGACGAAGGCGACCTCGTCGAGATGGCGTGCGGGGGCCCAGTTCGCCTGGACATAGACCGCCTCGACGACGCCGCAGGGACGGCAATCCGCGAGGTATTCCGCAATCGGATAGTCCCGCCGGATCGGCTCATAAGGGCCGAAGATGCGCGGCTGCATGGGGCCAACGAGCCAAGGCAGGTCGGCCTGGCGCCAGATGTGGAAATGCGAGTCAACGATTCCGATCATGCGGCGACCGAGCCTCCCAGGGAAAGAATGTGGCGGCAGATCCGCGCCGTGCTGCCGCCATTGCCCAGGCTCGCAAGTGCGGGTGCGATCAGGCGCAATGCTTCGGTCTCGGGCCGGTAACCGGGATCGGCCGCAAGCGGCGTCAGCCAGTCGATGCGGTGGGCCCGGGCCGCCAGCCGCGTGACGGCCGACACGAGCGCCGCCGGATCGCCGCGCTCCAGACCATCCGACAGCACCACGACGACGGCCCCGCGCGCGTAGGACGCGAAGCGCGGGACGGCAAGGAAGGCCTGCAGCGCATCGCCGATCCGGGTGCCGCCATCCCAGTCGGCGACCAGTCCCGATGCCTCGGCCAGTGCCTGTTCGCGGCGCCGGCAACGCAGAGCGCGTGTCACCCGTGTCAGCCTGGTGCCAAAGGTGAAGGCCTCCGCCCGGGGCGCCGCCTGCACCACCGCATGGGCCAGGGCGAGGTTGGCGTCACTGCGCTGTTTCATCGAGCCGGAGACGTCGATCAGCAGCAGGATTGGGCGCGGCCGGGTGACACGCCTGAGCTTCTTCAGGCTCATCACCTCGCCATCGTGGCGGATCGCGGCGCGCAGGATGCGGGCGAGATCGACGCTGGGACCCCGCCTGGCGCTGCGATGGCGATAGCCGCGGCGGCGGGGCAGGGCGGCCGGCAGCGCGCGGGCGAAGCGGCGCAGCGTTTCGCTTTCGTCGAGAGGCTGTAAGGCCCGCACGGATAGCGCTTCGGCCCCCGTTGCAGCCTGACCGGTCTCGTTGACCTCCTCGCCGACCAGGATCTCCCGCGAACCGGAATCCTCCTGGACCGCCATTTCGTCGTCGGGCGCGAAATCCTCGTCGCCGGGCTCTGCGATGGCGCCGAGGAAATGCAGGTCAAACAGCGCGTCGAACAGTTCGCGCTGTTCGGGATGGGGCGCGAGCGTGGCAACCGCCGCTTTGCGGATATGCTCGATGCTGCGCGGACCCAGCAGCTCGACCGCCATCAGGAAGCTGGTCGTCTGTTCGGGCGCGATCGAGAACCCATGCCCGCGCAGCAGCGTCGGGAAGGTGACGAAGAGGCGAACGGCTGCGGGGAGGGGAGCGGTCATGCCGCAAGCCCCGGGATGATCGCCGGCAGGCGGGGCCGCAAATGGACGAAATCTTCCTCGTCCTTGATCGCGGCGCCCAGCGACCGGCGGAAGGCCTCCGGCCAGGGCGCGCCGGCCCGGGCGAGCGCGGTCGCGGCCTCCGCCCAGTCGACGGCTTCCGCCACGCCTGGCGGCTTGGCCAGTGGCTCCTGCCGCAAAAGCCCGATGGCGTGGACGACGGCCCGCGCCGTGCCCTCGGCGACGGCCGAGGAGCGCATCATGATGATCTGCGCCTCCCGCTCGGGCTCGGGATAGGCGATGTAGTGATAGACGCAGCGTCGCCGCAGCGCCTCGTGAAGCTCCCGCGTGCGGTTCGAGGTCAGCACCACGACCGGACGCTCGGCGGCGCGCAGGGTGCCGCGCTCGGGGATCGAGATCGAGAAATCGGACAGGAATTCGAGCAGGAAGGCCTCGAATTCATGATCGGACCGATCGATTTCGTCGATCAGCAGCACGGTGGATTCCGGCCGGCGCAGCGCCGTCAGCATGGGCCGCTCGATCAGGAAATCGTCGCGGTAGATGTCGAGCGTCTCGCCTTCGCGGGCCTGCCGGATCGCCAGCATCTGGCGCGGGTAGTTCCACTCATAGAGCGCAGCCGACGCGTCGATGCCCTCGAAACATTGCAGCCGGATCAGCTGACGCCCGAGGATGCCGGCGATGGCCTTGGCGGCTTCCGTCTTGCCGACGCCGGGCGCGCCCTCGAGCAGCAGTGGCTTGCCGAGCGCGAGCGAAAGGTAGCCGGCGGTGGCGATGCCGTCATCGGCGAGATACATCGCGCCCGTCAGGGCCTGGGCGAGGTCCTCGGGACTGGAGAGGCCGGCGATGGTGCTGCGCAGCGCCATGTCGTCACCGCCAGGTCACGGGGCCGCCGCGGCGCGGGCCGGGCTTGACCCCGCCATTGGCCCGGATGCCGCGCAGGATTTTCTCGGGCGTGATCGGCAGCTCGTCGACGCGCACGCCGACCGCGTTGTAGACGGCGTTGGCGATCGCCGGCAGGACAGGGTTGGCGCACATTTCGCCCGGCCCCTTGCCGCCATAGGGCCCGTCCGGCGCGGGGCGCTCCAGCACCGTGACGTGATAGGGCGCGATCTCGCCCGGCCCCGGCATCAGGTACTCGTTGAAGTCGCGCGGGCCATGGGCCGGATCGGGATAATAGGGCTCGGGCGTCTCGTAGAGCGCGTGGCTGATGCCCATCCAGGCGCCGCCGACGAGCTGCTGCTCGACCATGCGCGGATTGATCACCCGGCCGAGTTCATAAGCGCTGGTCATCCTGAGGACCTCGACCTCGCCGGTTTCGTCGTCGACCGCGACATCCGCCACGAGGCAGGCATGGGCGAAGGCGGTGTTCGGGTTCATCTCGCCGGTTTCGGCATCGACCGCCGAAAGCGGGATCAGGAAGATGCCACGTCCGGCGATGGTCTTTCCCTGCTTGAACTGCGCCGCCTGGGCGGTCGCCTTGACCGTGATCGAGCGCGAGGGCGCGCCGCGGACATGGATGTTGCCGCGCCCGTCGGTGACGAGGTCGCCGGCATCGACCTCGAGCTCCTCGGCCGCCGCCTCCAGCAGCACGCCGCGGGCCTCGCGCGCCGCGACGATGATGGCGTTGCCCATGCGATGCGTGCCGCGCGAGGCAAACGAGCCCATGTCATGGGGGCCGGTGTCGCTGTCGGCCGTGTCGACATAGACGTCCTCGACGGGTACGCCGAGCGTCTCCGCCGCTATCTGCCGCGAGACCTGCTTCATGCCCTGGCCGAGATCGATCGCCGAGAGCGCGACGGTGAACTTGCCGTCCGGGTTTGAATGGATCAGGGCCTGACTCGGATCGCCGCCGAGATTCATGCCGATCGGATAGTTGACCGACGCCATGCCGCGACCTTCGTGACGGGCCATGTCAGCGCCTCCTCGTGCCGAAGACGGATGAGAAGCGGACCGCGCCATGCTGGGTCTGGGCGGGGGCAGCCGGCGTCGGAGCTGGCGCCGCAGTCGGGGAGGGTGGTGACGGCTGATAGGGCTGCTGGCCCGCCACAGGCTGGTAGGGGGACGGCGCCGCCGGTGGCGGCGGGGAGGGCGGCGGCGCCGCCGCGGCCGGGCGAGCCGCCTCGTAGCGCGGCACCTGTGCAGGTGCCGCACGGCCGTCGCGGGCGCCTTCCATCACCGGCTGCTTGCTCGGCGCGATGCGCGAGGTGCCGGCCGGCAGCGTCTGGGTCGGGCCGGATTGCCGAGTCTCGGGCCGGCCGATCTGGCCGCGTGCATCGAGCACGGTGGCGGGGATCTGGGCGCGCTCGCCTGCGCCGCCGCCGGTCAGGGACGACTGGCGCCGCGCCTGCTCGGAGATCGGCCAGTTTGCCTTGCCGGCCGCGACCTGGACGCATTCGATCAGCGCCGTGTTGGACGCCTTGCGGCGATGCGGCTTCATATCCCCGTCGCGATAGGCGTTGAGGATGCGGAACTCCATCGGGTCCATGCCTGCCGCCTCGGCGAGCCGGTCCATCTGGACCTCCAGCGCGAAATCCACCGCCGTGATGCCGAAGCCGCGCATGGCGGTCGAGGGACAGCGATTGGTGTAGGCGACATGCACGTCGGAGGCGACGTTGGGGATCCAGTAGGGCCCCGGCAGATGCGCCGTGCATTTGATCGCGGCGTAGCTCGACAGCCGCGTATAGGCACCGGCATCGAAATAGCTGCGGATGTAGCGGGCCACGATGCGCCCGTCGCGCATCAGCCCGTCCTTGATGTAGATGCGCTCGGCCCCGCGCGGCGAGCCGTAGAGCATCTCCTCCTCGCGATCGAGCACGAAGCGGACCGGGCGCCCCGTCACCATCGAGCCGAGCACGGCCAGAGGTTCGGTCAGCGAGTCGACCTTGCCGCCGAAGCCGCCGCCAACCGTGCCGCCGATGAAATGCAGGCGGTTGGACTCGACCGCGACGATCTTCGCGGTGGTGCCGAGCGCGAAGAACAGCCCTTGCGCGCACGAATGGACGACGAAGCGTCCATTCTGCTCGGGCGCCGCGATCGAGCCGTTGGTCTCCGTCGGCGCATGCTCGATCGGTGACATCTGGTAGCGGTGCTCGATCACCATGTCGGCACCGGCGAAGGCGCGCTCGACATCGCCAAAGCGCAGCTTTTGGTGGTCGAAACGCTCGTGATATTCGAAATAATTAGCAGGATAGGTCTCGTTGACGATGGGCGCGCCGGGCTTCAGCGCCTCCTCGACATCGAACACGGCCGGCATCGGCTCGTAGTCGATGCGGACCAGCGCCTTCGCGGCCAGTGCCTGCGCCTCGCTTTCGGCGATGATGGCGACCACCGGCTCGCCTACGTAATGAACCTTGTCGACGGCCAGCGAGGGCTCGTCGTCCTTGCCGAAGCCGATCAGGCTGAGCAGCGTGTTCTTGTTCACCGGCACGTCGGCGGCGCGCAGCACGCGCTTCACGCCCGGCGCGCGCGCCGCCGCCGAGACGTCGATGGAGCGGATGCGCGCGCTGGCATGGGGGCTGCGCACCACCTTCAGGTGCAGCAGGCCGTCGAAGGCGTGGTCATCGAAATAGCGCGTCAGTCCAGTGACATGGCCGGGCATGTCCTGCCGCTGGATGGCCTTGCCGACGACGTTGAGGTTGTCGTCGCGCTCATCGGCGAAGAGGTCCTTGCGCATTTCCAGCATGTCGGCCTCCCTCAGGCGCGGCGCAGGCCGGGCGAACCGGCGGCGGCGAGGATCGCGGCGACGATCGGCTCATAGCCGGTGCAGCGGCAGATGTTGCCGCTGATGGCTTCGATGACCTCGTCGCGGGTGGGGTTGGGATTTTTGTCGAGCAGCGCGCGTGCCGCCGTCAGCATGCCGGGCGTGCAGAAACCGCATTGTGCGGCGAAATGCTCCATGAACTGCGCCTGCAGCGGGTGCAGCTCGGGTCCATCAGCCATCCCGGACGCCGTCTCGACCTGCCGACCTTCGCAGGCGACCGAAAGCGTCAGGCAGGAGAGATGCGGCTCGCCGTCGATCAGCACGGTGCAGACGCCGCAGGCTCCCTGGCCGCAGCCATATTTCGGGGCGAAGTCGCCGAGGCTCCGGCGCAGCGTGTTGAGGAGCGTCTCCGGCGCGTCGACGAAGGCGGCGCGGTCGGTGCCGTTGAGGCGGAACTGGACAGGGATCTTGGCCATGGCGCGCTCCTCAGCGGGGCTCGCCGGCGAGCAGCCGGCCGAGATGGACGGGCAGCACCTCGCGGCGATACCACTCGCTGGCGATCGCATCGGTCGCGGGCCGGCAGCCTTCGAGCGCGGCCTGTTTGGCGGCGGCGATGGCGGTGGCATCGAGCGCCTTGCCCTCCAGCGCCCGCTCGACGCCGCGCGCGCGGATCGGCGTCGGCGCCATCGCGCCATAGGCCACCCGCGCTTGGCTGACGCGCCCGCCCGCTAGCGGCAGATGCGCGGCGATCGACAGCACCGAAATTCCCTTCGGCTTGACCCGGCTGATCTTGCGGAAGTGGAAATCGCCGGGGCTGGCGGGTCGCGGGAACTGGATGGCGGCGACCAGCGCCGGCCCCATGCGCTCGCGGGCCGCCAGGAACTCCTCCAGCGGCGTCGCGCGCCCGGAACCGAAGCCGGACTGCACTACGACCTGCGCATCGAGCGCCAGCAGCGCCACGGTGAAATCGCCATACGGAGCGGGCGCGAAGAGATTGCCGCCGACGCTCGCCATGTTGCGCACGGCCGGGCCACCGATCGCGCGGGCCGGCGCATGGAGAAAGGCGAGCTCGCGGCTGGCCAGGATCTGGCCCATCGTGACCCCGCCGCCGAGTTCGATGCGGGCCCCTTGGGACTCGATGCGCCGGAACGCGGGATCGGTGACGCGCAGCAGCGTGCCCTCGGTCAGCCGGCCCTCATTGACGTCGCGCATCACCAGCGTGCCGCCGCCGATCAGCACCGCCTGCCGGTCTCCCGATAGGATACCGGCGGCTTCAGACAGGGTTGCGCAGCTTCTCACAGCGAGCATGTCAGACGGCCTCCCGCGTGAGTTCCGGCAGGCGCCGGACCGCCTCGATGCCGTTGGTGTACACTTCGTCGCCGACGATCCTGGCGAGCTCCGCCTCGCGCCCGCGCGGCGTGGTGAAGCGGCTCTCCCAGTGCCAGAAGGCGCGATTGCCGTCGGTTACCGGCAGCAGCCGGACATGGGCGACGTAGTTGAAGAGCGGGATCGGTGTGTCGAGCAGGCAGTAGCTGAAGGTCATTTCGAGGTCCGACAACGTGAGGAGTTGCTCGCGCAACTCGCTGCCGTCCTGCAGCCAGAACCGGCGCACGCAGCCGATCCGGTCCGACGGGTGCCCGCGCTCGATTTCGCTGCGCGCGACGATCGGGTGCCAGCGGTCATGGCCGTTGAAGTCGCGCAGCACCGACCAGAGCAGGTCGACCGGCGCGTCGATGATCGTGCTGCGGACGACGTGAGGCATGGCCTCATCCCCCGAATGCGCGCTTCAGGGCGTCGAAACCACCCTGGAAGACGTTGGTGCCGATCCCCTCCACCAGCTCCTGCTCGCGCTCGGGCGCGCAGTCGAAATCCGCGGACCACTCGATGAAGGTGCGGTCCTGGTCGGTGATCGGCGTCAGCCGCAGCGTCGCGACGTAGTTCGTCAGCGGCATGGGCGAATCCAGGATCGAATAGGTGCAGAACATGTCGTAATCGGAGAGGCCGAGCAGTTGCTCTCGCAGCCGGTCACCGCTGCGCAGCGAGAAGGCGCGGATGCAGCCGACCTTGTCGGCGGGCTCGCCGTTTTCGATGCGGCTTTCGGCGATGCGCGGATGCCAGTTCGGCAGGCCGTTGAAATCGCGCACCCGGGCCCAGACCTTGGCGGCTGGGGCGGAGATGACACTGGAGACATAGACGCGGGCCATGAGCTTTAAGCCTCAGGAGGTCTTGCTGGGGCCGGCTTCGGGGGCAGGGCCCTCGCTACCAGACGCCTTGGGATCGCTGCTGCCTTTGGGCTTGGCGGGCTGTGCGTCCTTGGCCACGCGCTGCATGTCGGAGGCCTCGCGCATCAACCCGCCCATCTTGGCGAGATTGCCGCCCTCGATGCCAATCTCCTTCAACACCTGGTCGATCATCGGCGCCTGGACGCGATAACGCAGGGCCGACTCGATCACCTCGTCGGTCGGCGAGCGGGCGGCGCCGCCGGCTCCACCGACGCCGCCGACGCCCGCCAGCCCGTCGACATGAAGGATGCGGATGCCCTCGATCTTCTCCATCGGCTTGACGCTCTCGCGGACGATGCCCTCGATCTTGTCGAGAAGGCGGCGTCGGAAGAGCCCGTAGCGGGCGCCGTCGCTCAGCACGTTCTCGGCCTCATAGAGGAGCTTCTGGGCCTCGGCTTCGACGGTGCGGCGCACCTTGTCGGCGGCGGCTGCGATGTTGGATTCCTCCGCCGCCTTTTCTGCGAGCAGCACCTCGACGGTCTTGCGACGCTTGGCGCCCTCGCTTTCGCGGATCGTCTTGACCTGCTCCTCGGCCTCGACCGCCTTGGCGCGGGCGCTCTCCGCATTGGCCTGGGCGGCGGATTCCTCTAGCGACTTGGTGTAGAGAGCGATCGCCTTGTCCATGGCGGCGGCCTCGACGTCGCGCTCTCTCGCGATCTCCAGCTTGCGCAGCTCGCGCTGGCGCCCGACCCGGGCCTCGTCGAGCCCGCGATCCGACGAGATGCGGGCCCGCTCGACCTCCTCATTGGAGGCGATCTGCGCTTCTTGCAGCGCTTGGGTGCGGGCGATCTCGAGTTGCTCCAGCGCGCGCCTGCGTTCGATCCGGGCCGCCTCCAGCGCCTGTTCGCGCACGATATCGACGGACTCGACCTGTTGCTTCGCCGCGATCTCGGCCTGACGCAGGGCGCTGTCGGCGTCGGTGCGCTCGACTTTTTTGGCGGCCAGCACAATGGCGCGCTCTTCCTCCGCGATCTCCACGGCCTTCTTCTGCGCGATCTGCAGCATCTCGCGGGACTTCGCCGAGTTGATCCGCTCCTCGTCGATCCCGAGTTCGGTGGCGATGCGCTCGCGCTCGACACGCTCGCGGCGCTTGATCTCGGCCGCGTCGAGTTCGGCGTTGCGCCGGATCTCCAGTTCCTTCGTGGCAAGGTCAGCGGCGATGCGATCGGCGGCGACCGCCTTTTCCTGCGCGATGCGCGCGGCCTCGGTGGCTTCCCGGGCGGCGATCTCGGCGGCGTCGATGGCCTGGTTGCGGGCGATCTCCAGATTGCGGACCTCCTCGTCGCGGCGGATGCGCTCGCCAGCAACGGTCCGTTCCTGGCTGATGCGCGCCTTCTCGACGCTCTCACGGGCCGCGATTTCGGCGGCCTCGATCGTCTCGGTCTGCTCGATCTCCAGCAGGCGCTTGCGTTGCTCCAGCCCGATACGCTCAGCCGTCAGCACGGTCTCCTGCGCGATGCGCGCCTTCTCCACCGCCTCGCGAGCCGCGATCTCGGCCTCGTCCAGGGCGCGGTTGCGGGCGATGCCGAGGGCGCGGACGCGCTCTTCCTGGCCGATGCGGGCAGTGTCGACCGCCTCGCGCGCCGCGATGTCCTCTTGATCGAGGATGCGCGTGCGCTCGATCTCGCGATTGCGGATCTCCTGCTCGCGCTGGATCCGCTCGGCGCTGATCGCGCTCTCCTGCAGGATGCGCGCCTTTTCCGTCGCCTCTCGTGCCGCGATCTCGGCAGCCTCCAGCGTCTGGGCGCGCTCGATCTCCTTTTGCCGGATGTCGCGTTCGGAGGCGATGCGGGCGGCACTGATCGCCTGCTCATTGGCGATGCGGGCCTTTTCGATCAGCTCGCGCGAGGCGATCTCGGCCTCCTCGACGGCCTGCGTGCGCGCGATCTCTTGCTGGCGGATGTCCCGCTCGGAGGCGATCCTCGCCTCGCTGATCGCGCGCTCGTTGGCGATGCGCGACTTCTCGATCTCCTCGCGGGAGAGGATCTGCGCCTGCTCGGCCTCGGTGTCGCGGGCCGCCCGCTCGCGCGCGACCTCGGCCCGCTGCACGGCGCGCTTGATCTCGATCTCGCGCTGCTGCTCGAGCCGCGCTGCCTCGCTGTCCCGCTCGATGTCGAGCGCCTGGCGCTCGGCTTCGAGATTGCGGGTGCGGATGCGGATCATCGACTCCTGCTCGATGTCGTTGCGCAGCTTCCGCTTGTCCTCGATCTCCTCGATGATCCGCGTCAGGCCGGCGGCGTCGAAGCGATTGGAGGGGTTGAAGTACTGGAGATCGGTCTGGTCGAGATCGGTGAGCGCGACCGACTCCAGCAGCAGCCCGTTCTGGTCGAGCGCCTCGGCGGCGGCCTCCTTGACCCGCTGAACATAAAGGCCGCGCTGCTCGTGCATCTCCTCCATGGTCATCTCGGAGGCGACGGTGCGCAGCGCCGAGATGAACTTGCCCGAGAGCAGCGCATGGAGCTGGTCCGGCTGCAAGGTGCGCCGGCCGAGTGTGGCGGCGGCGATCGAGACCGAATCCCGCTCCGGCTTTACCCGGACGTAAAACTCCGCGTCGATGTCCACGCGCATCCGGTCGCGCGTGATTAGCGCGTCGTCGTTAGAGCGCGTTACGGCGAGTTGCAGCACGTTCATGTTGACGGGTGTGACGTCGTGGATGATCGGCAGCACGAAGGCGCCGCCATTGATCACCACCCGCTCGCCGAACAGGCCGGTTCGGACGAAGGAGACCTCCTTCGACGAGCGCCGGTACAGCCAGTTCACCAGATAGACGACGATGGCGATGACGATCACCGCCACGATCAGCCAGAGGATCAGCGATCCGATCAGCTGTCCTGTCATGTCCTCATCCTCCCACCCGTCGCTCGGGTCATGTCGCCTTGCCCGCCTTGCCGGCGGGCTTCCTTTTCGTGAGGTCGCGCCCGATGCGCTTGAAGGCGCGCGTCTGGTCGCGGATTGCGACCTCGACCGGCAGGCGCTCCATTGAGGATGCCCCGTAGAAGCCGTGGCAGTGCTTGGTGTGCTTCATGATGAAGTCGGCATCCGCCGGCTCGGCGACCGGGCCGCCATGGACGAGGATGAGCGCGTCCTTCTTGACCGCGAGCGCAGCCGCCGCCCAGGCATCGACCAGCGCCGGGCAGTCGGTGAGCTTGAGTGCCGTCTCCGCTCCGATCGCGCCGCCGGTGGTCAGCCCGAGATGGCAGACGATGATATCGGCGCCGGCCTCGGCCATGGCGCGCGCATCGGCCTCGCAGAAGACGTAAGGCGTGGTCAGAAGACCCTTGGCATTGGCGAGCCGGATCATCTCGACCTCGAGGCCGTAGCCCATGCCGGTCTCTTCGAGGTTTTTGCGGAAGACGCCGTCGATCAACCCGACGGTTGGGAAGTTCTGCACCCCGGCGAAGCCGATCCGCGCGACCTCGTTGAGGAAGACGTCCATTCGCCGGAACGGGTCGGTGCCGCAGACGCCGGCGATCACCGGCGTGCGCTTCACCACCGGCAGCACCTCGGCCGCCATCTCCATGACGATGGCGTTGGCGTCGCCATAGGGCATGAGCCCCGAGAGCGAGCCGCGGCCGGCCATGCGGTAGCGCCCGGAATTGTAGATGACGATGAGGTCGATCCCGCCGGCTTCCTCGCATTTGGCCGACAGACCCGTGCCCGCGCCGCCGCCGACGATCGGCTCGCCGGCCTTCACCATCGCCCGGAAGCGCTTCAGCAGGCTCTTCTTGTCGAAGCTCGCCATCAGGCCCCTCCTGCCTTCGCCCGCTCGCGCCGGCGCCCGGCGTGCAGAGCGCGGAACTGCTGCACCAGGGCGGTGGCGAAGGCCGGGTCGTTGATGTGATGGGGGGAGCGGATGAGCTGCCGGTTCGGCGTCGTCCGCACGGTCTGCTCCAGCGCCTGGAACAGCGCGGTATCGGCAGCCGGATCATGGAAGGGCTGGCCGGGGGCATCGAGCGCCGAGACGCCGCGCTCGGGAAGAAGGAAGCGGACCGGCCCCTCCATCTGGTTCAGCCGCTCGCCGATCCAGCGCCCGATCCGCGCATTCTCGTCTGCCGTCGTCCGCATCAGCGTGATCTGCGGGTTGTGGGGATAGAGATTGCGGCCGCGATAACGCTCCGGCACCGTCTCGGGCGCGAAGAAATTGACCATGTCGAGCGCCCCGACCGAGCCGACATAGGGGATGCGCGTGCGGATGATCGCGCCGAGACGGTCCTCCGTCGCTGGCAGGAAGCCGCCCATCATCAGGTCGCAGATCTCGGTGGTGGAGACGTCAATGACGGCGCCGACCAGGCCGGAATCGACCAGCTTTTCCAGCGCCCGTCCGCCCGTCCCGGTTGCGTGGAAGACCAGCGGTTCCCACTCCGCCTCCAGCAGCCGCGAGACCTGCTGCACGCAGGGCGTCGTCACGCCAAACATGGTGAGGCCGACGAGCGGCTTCTCTGGCTCGGCGCGCCGGGCCGTCGCGGGCCTGGTCAGCTCGGCCAGCCGCGCCTTGGCCATGGCGGCGATCGCGCGGGCGCCGTTGCCGAGCACCAGCCGCGACACCCGGTTCAGCCCCTGCACATCGGTGACGGCGGGCATCATGGTGATGTCGGAGGCGCCGACATAGGCCGCGACATCGCCGGAGGCCATGGTCGAGATCATCAGCTTCGGCAGGCCGACCGGCAGCGCCTGCATGGCGGGCGTCACCATCGCGGTTGCTCCCGAGCCGCCGGCCGAGATCACGCCAAGCACCCCCTGCTGGCGCGGCAGCCAGACCCGGAAGGCCTCGGTCATCGCCGCGACCGCTGTGCCACGGTCCCCCGACGCGATGCCGGCCGAGCCGCGCGGATGGGCCAGCGCGATCTCCTGCGGCGTCACGTCGCCGCCGGCACTGCGGCCCGAGGTCGAGATGTCGACCAGCCGCACCCGCAGGCCCTCGGCCCGCACGAGGTCGCGAATGAAGCGCAGTTCGTCGCCCTTGGTGTCGAGTGTCCCGACCACGACGACATGCGGCTCGACGCCCGCCGAGGCGGCGCTGCGCCTGGCCTCCACCACGCTGCGGCCGTCCAGCGTCGCCAGCGTCGGGCGCGAGAGCGTCCGGGCCTGCGCCTCGATGCGCTGCGCCGGCACCGGCTGCGACCATCGGGTCGGGAGGACCGGATTGGCGTTGTAGACGCGGATCGGGCCGGCTGCTGCAGGGGCAGAGCGCTCCGGCGCGCCTGCAGAGGCGGCCTCGGCGCCTGCCATGCCGTCCGTCTCGTCATGACCATGACGGCCGACGCCGAGCAGGCGCTGCTGCAGGTCTCGGTCGCCCGCCAGCGTCACTGATGCGATGACACGGTTGACGCGGCCATTGACCATGATCGCGACGGGGTCGGACATTTCGGTCGCGACGCCAATGTTCTGCTCGATCACGAGGATGGCGACATCGCCCTGTTCGGCGAGCCGCACCAGCATCTCCTCGACATGGGCGACGATGACGGGGGCGAGGCCCTCCGTCGGCTCGTCCATGATCAGCAGCCGCGGATTGAGCAGCAGCGCCCGGCTGATCGCCAGCATCTGCTGCTCGCCGCCGGAGAGTTGGGCGCCGCCATTGTTGCGGCGCTCCGCCAGACGCGGAAAAGCCTCGTAGATCCGTTCCGGTGTCCAGGCGCCGCGCTTGCCGCGCTGCATCAGTCGTAGGTGCTCGTCCACCGTCAGCGAGCGCCAGAGACGCCGGCCCTGCGGCACATAGCCGATGCCGAGCCGCGCGATCTCCGCCGGCGGACGCCCGGCAATCTCTTCGCCGAAGAAGCGGATTGAGCCGGAGCTGATCGGCACGAGTCCCATGATGGCCTTGCACATGGTCGTCTTGCCCATGCCGTTGCGGCCGACGACCGAGAGCACACCACTCTGGAGCGTGAGATCGACGCCCTGCAGCGCATGAGAGCGCCCGTAGAACACGTTGAGCCCGGCGATCTGCAGGATCGGAACGCCCCCTGCCGGCGGGGCCTTGAGGCGTTCAGCCATGGCCACCCCCGAGATAGAGTTCCTGGACCTCGGGGTCGGTCTCGATCTCCTCGGGCGCGCCCTCCTTGAAGATGCGGCCGTTGTGCATCATCGTCACGCTCTCGACGACGCGCAGCGCCACATCCATGTCGTGCTCAATGATGATGTAGCCGATATGGCCCGGCAGCGAGGTCAGAATGTGGACGAGGTCGCGCCGCTCGGTGGGCGACAATCCCGCAGCCGGCTCGTCGAACAGGATGAAGCGCGGCGCTCCTGACAGGGCGAGCGCAATCTCGAGCTGGCGCTGCTGACCATAGGCGAGTTCGCCGACCAGCCGGTCCTTCACCGCCGTCAGATGCACCGCTTCGACCAGCATCTCCGCCGCATGGACCAGCGTGTCGTCGCGCCGCGGGCGCAGCAGCGAGAAGCGGTTCCGCGAAACGCCGCGGCAGGCGAGATAGACATTGTCGAGCACCGAGAGGCCCGCGAAGAGCGAGGAAATCTGGTAGGTGCGGCGCAGCCCGCGCCGGATGCGCTCCTGCGGCGGGAAGGCGGTGACATCCTCCCCGAAAAAGCGGATGACGCCCGAGCTCGGTGCGAAATCGCCGGTGATGCAGTTGAACAGCGTCGTCTTTCCGGCGCCGTTCGAGCCGAGCACGGCGCGCCTCTCGCCGGGCCTGACCGAGAGCGTGATATCGGTCAGCGCGGCGAGCGCACCGAACAGCCGCGACACGCCGCGCAGCTCCAGCGCATTGGCGGAGCCCGCCGCCGCCAACCGCTCGCGCGAGACGACGGCACTCATAGCGCGCCTCCGCCGCCCATCGCACCGTCGCGCGCCTCGCGGGAGCGGCGATAGCGCTCGCGCAGCCGCTGGAAGATGCCGATCAGACCGTCCGGCGAGAACAGCACAATGACGAGGAAGCCGAGCCCGATCAGGAGCTGGTATCGCCGCCCGTCGAGGCCGACACCCTCGAGCACATCGAGCGCGAAGGTGCGCAGCAGCACATAGACGAGCGCGCCGATGAAGGGGCCGATCGGACGGCTCAAGCCGCCGACCACGGCGATGATCAGCATGTCGACCACAGGTCCGACGCCGGCCGTGCCAGGCGAGATTTGACGCTGGTACCAGACCAGCAGCACCCCCGCGCAGGCCGCGATCAGCGAGGCGAAGGTATAGGCGGCGATGCGGTGAGCGACGACGTCGAAGCCCAGCGCCGCCATGCGGCGGGGATTGTCGCGGGTGCCCTGCAGGGCAAGTCCGAACGGCGCGCGCGAGACATAGATCACTGCGCCATAGGCGAGCGTCGCGCAGCCGAGCGTCAGATAATAGAAGGGGATGCCCTGACCCCAGTCGATGCCGAGGAAGACCGGCGGCAGGATGCCGTTGAAGCCGCTGAAGCCGTTGAAGATCGTGTAGTTCTGCAGCGTCAAATAATAGAACGCCGACGCGATCGCGAGCGTGATCATGATCGTGTAGATGCCCTCGGTCCGGACCGAGAGCGCCCCGCTCAGCGTGCCGAACAGCGTCGCGACCAGGATCGCGACGGGCACCGCCGTCCACCAGGGCCAGTTCAGGCTGATCTGCGTGATGGCGCTGCTGCCGAGGATGGCGACGAGATAGCCGGCGAGCCCCGCGACCGTCATCTGCACGAGACTGACGATGCCGCCATAGCCGGCGAGGAACATCAGGCTCAGCGCGATCATGCCGAGGACCAGCGCATAGGCTATGATCTGCACCAGCCAGAATGGGCTAGCGATTGCCGGCATCAGGACAAGCAGCGCCGCCGTGACCCAGAAGGCCGTGCCGCGCCGCGCCACCCATTCGCCAAAACTTTCGCGAGGCCGCGCGCGCTGCTCGATGTCGAGGCCCGCCAACGCCATCGTCAGCGCCTCGCCGCCAGGCCCTGGGGCCGGATCGCGAGCACCGCGACCATGATCACGAAGGTTAGCATCACCGCATAGGTCGGCATGTAGACGGAGCCGAACTGCTCGGCGAGGCCGACGATCAGCGCCCCGACCGCCGCTCCGGGGATCGAGCCCATGCCACCGACGATCACCACGACCAGCGAGGACAGCAGGATGCGCGTGTCCTCGCCCGGCTGCAGCGACTGAAAGGTCCCGCCCACGACGCCGGCCAGCCCCGCCAGCCCCGCGCCGAAGGCGAAGACCATGACGAAGACGAGTTGCACCCGCACGCCGGTGGCCGAGAGCATGTCGCGGTCATCGACGCCGGCACGCACCAGCATGCCGACCCGCGTCCGGTTGAGCGCCAGCCACATCAGCACGCCCACGACGATCGCGCCGAAGAGGATAGCAATGCGCACCAGCGGATAGGTCATCATCACTGCCTCGCCATTGCTGCGAAGCGCGACGGCGAAGGGCAGGGTAACCGGGCCCGACAGCCATTCGGGAGCGGTCACCTGGAAAGTGTCGCCGCCATAGCCCCACAGCAGCAGGTCGGCGAAGATGATCGAGAGCCCGATGGTGACCAGCGTCTGGCGCAGGTCCTGACCTTCCATCCAGCGGAACAGCAGCACCTGCATCAGGATGCCGACCACCGCCACCACGAGGAAGGAGACGAGCAGGGCCGCCAGCCAGGAGCCGGTCCATTCGCCGACGCTGTAGCCGAGATAGCCGCCGAACAGATAGAGCGAGCCATGCGCGAGATTGACGTTGCGCATCAGCCCGAAGATCAGCGTGAAGCCGCTTGCGACCAGGAAATAGAGCGCGCCGAGCGTGATGCCGTTGAACAGCGCGCTGAGGAAGACGCGCTTGCGCCCGAAGCTCGCCTCCATCCCTGGCGTCCAGATCGAAAAGACGAGCCAGACCAGGATCGCCACCGCCAGGATGATGATCAGGGACCAGATCGGCCGGCGCGCCACGAAGTCAGACATGGCAGGCCTGCAGCGGCATCGGCCCCACCCGGCGCAGCACCCGGCGGTAATCGCGCGGCGCCATGCCCATATGGGAGGTGAAGAAGCGGGTGAAGACGCTCTGGCAGGAGAAGCCGAGCGCCTGGCTGATCCGCGTCACCGGCTCGCGCGAGCCGACGAGGCGGTCCAGCGCCGCGTCGAGCCGCACGGTGTTGGCGAAGACCGTCGGCGTCACGCCGACCTGCTCGCGGAAGAGCTTGAAGAAATGCGCCCGCGACAGCCCTGCCTCGCGGGCGACGCGCTCAAGGGCCCCCTCATAGGTCGGCTGCGCCTCGATCAGCCGGCGGGCGCGCAGCACGCGTCGGTCGATCGCGCTTTCGGGCGCGATGTGGATGAGGGAGGAGGCGAGGTCCTGGCCGATCGGCTCGCTGGATGCCTGGGCGAGCGCCATCAGGACCGGGGCGAGATTAAGGTCGCGATGTTCCGATAGCAGCATTTCGACCGCCTCATCGCGCCAGGCGGCGAGTTCGCGAGTGATCACCAGTTCGGTGGCGGGAAAAGCCAACGCTCCCGGCGCGGTCATCGTCTGCGCAGCCAGCCATTCCGGCTTCAGATAGACGACGAGAAAAAGGCCGAGCGCGTTGGGCCGTAGTGGTTGAAAATTGTGCGGCTCCCAGGGATTGATCGCGACGCCCATGAAGGGGTCGACCAGCGTGGTGCGGCCGTTGACCGTGACGAGGCCGCGCGACCCTTCCAGGAAAAAGATCAGATGGGCCTCGCGATGGGCGTGGAGAACGAGGGGGCGGTCGAGATCGTAGATCGCGACGCGGCCGAAGGGACCGTGACAGACCGCAACTGCGCGACTCATGATGCCTCGCGAAAGTAGGTCCGACGCAGGAAGCTGGGCCTCGTCAGGCAAGCCGCCGGCTTGGTGCCGCAAGATTCACTCGCAAGCACCGGGAGTCGGGACAATGACGGGAGCGGAGGGGGCCCGCATGGCGCAGGTCCCCTCCATCGGGCGCTCAGGCGCCTATTTCTTGCATTCCGGATTGGTCCGCGATGGCAGGCCGATCGCCTTGAACTCGTCCAGCGACAGGCCCAGCGTCTGCGTCACATCCGGCACGGCGCGGACGAACTTGTTGGTCAGATCACCATTGGGCAGCTCGGCGACCTCGGTGATGAAAGTCGTGGCGATCGCCTGCCGGTTGTCGTCCAGCTTGATCTTGCCGTTCGGCGCGTCGAGCTCGACCTTGGCGAGCTCGGCTCGGAGCTTGGCGCCGCCGTCCGAGAGATCGCCCTTGACCTTGTCCATCGCGATCGCGAGCGCCTTGACGGCGTTGTAGTAATTGGTCGCGAAAAGCGAGGGGCTGGCGAAGCGCTTGTCGGCCGGGAAGGCTTCCTGATAGGTCTTCACCCAGGCTTTCCAGCGCGGATCGTCCCAGGCATCGGCGACGCCGCCCGAAGAGGGCGTGCCGACGAGCAGGCGCTTGGCGGCGCCTTTTGACGAGAGCACCGTCTGGTCGACCATGATCGAGCCGCCGATGAACTTCGCCTTGCCGCCGGTCTGGCTATACTGGTTCAGGAAGTTGACCGCGTCGCCGCCGCCGAGCCCGAGGAAGACCGCATCGACGTCGTCGGGGATATTGGCGATGACTGAGCCGAAATCCTTGGTGCCGAGCGGCACCCACTGGCGCTGCGCGATCTGGCCCCCGGCGCGGCAATAGCCGATCGCGAAGCCGAAGACCTGCGTGTAGGGGAAGGAGTAATCCTCCGCGATCACTGAGATCTTCTTGAAGCCCTTGTCCTTCAGCACGTATTCGCCGAGCCCTGCCATCCACATCGCGCCGTCGCTGTTGAAGCGGAAGAAGTTAGGCGACGGGTTGACGAAGGTGGTCTCGAGCGCGCCGGACGAGCCGTTGATCATCACCAGGTTCGGCACCGTCTTGCTGTAGTCACGCATCGCGATGCCTTCGGAGCCCGAGAGCGGTCCGATAATGATCTGCACCTTGTCCTGCTCGACCAGCTTGCGCGCGGCGCGCAGCGCGGAATCCGGGCTCGCGTCGGTCGCGGTGATAATCAGCTCGAATTCGCGTCCCGCGAGCTTGTTGCCGAGTTCCTTGGCCGCGATCTGGACACCGCGGACGCCGTCCTCGCCGCCGGACGTCAGAGCGCCCGACAGCGTCGCCATCACACCGATCCTGAGTTTTTCCTGGGCCTGCGCGGCTGGTACGGCCGCGACGAGACAGGCCGCAAAAGCGGCCGCAAGCGTCTTGCGCATCGTAGTCCTCCCTGCGAGTGGCTGCGCCGAAGGTTCTGACGGCGAAGCCGGTGGCGGCTTTTTGGATCCGCTCTAAACGCACGGTAACATAGCGCGGGGCGCTGCCAAGGCCGCGGATATTGCGCTGGGTCTGCTTTTTCGGCGCGGTAGCGCCAGGGCTCAGAGCTCGGCGGCCTCGCCGATTATCTGCTTGCGACGAGTATGTTTGATACCAATTCGCCGACCTCGATCGATGGCCGCAGGGTTTAGTGACGATCGACCTGCGGGTGTCGCCGCGCCGGAAGCAGTGGCTCTTGTCCCTCCGTCAACGAACCGAAAACGTGTCTAGCCTTGGTATCAATAATGGTATGAATCATGGTAACATCCTGATGAATAGACTAACATAAGAAATTGAATTAACTAGGAATATCGAAAACCAGGTTCGACTCCCGTAGGTCGCGCCACCCTTCGGGGTGATGCATTGCAAGCCTTCTCCATGCACTGATATCCGTCTCTGCTCAGGGCCCGGCGGAGGCACTGTCTCGTCTGCGCGCGCATGCCCACGCAGCAAGCACCGGGTCCGCATCCGTAAGCGACATTCTGCGGCGCATAGTTGACCGAGGCTGTGTGCCATTCGGCGTTCGTGGTCGAGCAGGCATCCTCCGACACCAGCAGGAGATAGCCCTTGTCGGCAACGCTGCCCGCCATGGGCTCGAGAGACGGGCCTGACGATACGTGCGGTACTGCCGAGCCCCCGCGCGCTCTGATCGGAAAGGGGCGGGGAGGGCTCAGATGTCGCGCACGGCCTGGAGGCCGATGCGCAGCGCCGCGAGTGCGGCCGTCGCCGAGGCCAGCAGAGCCGCCCGCGCGTTGAGGATCTGGGTGCGGTTGAGCACCGTCACCAGCCGATTCATGTCGGCGGCATCCAGTTCCTCCAGCCGGCTGATCCGGCGCAGGCGTTGGCGGCTGGCGAGCCACCAAACATAGGACGAAGCGAGCGCGCAAAGGCCGATCACGCCATCGAGAACCACGATCAAGACGGGCAGGCTCCGTGCGTCATACGCGTTCGGGCACGCCGAAGGCACCGGCCGCGACGGGGTCGACGCCGAGTTGACGACAGATCTTCACCAGCGCCGACTGCTCCTCGACGATGTAATGGCCGTCCGCCTCGCCGATCAGCCGGCAGGTCTCGATCAGCGCCTGGGTGAAGCGTGACTTGCCCTGGAGCCGCCCGATCGTCGTCAGGGCAGTGCGCTCGCCGGTCGATGGGTCGATCTCGAAGCGCGCGGTGACGTGTTCGAACTCGGCCAGCAGTTCCATGCGGGAGCGATCGTCGACGAGGCCGAAGCGCGAGAGCGAGGCGGCCATGCTGTCATGCTCGGCCGGGCGCACGATGCCGTCGGCATAGGCCATGAGGGCGCAGGCGGCCGCGATCGTCTCGATCTGCAGGCTCGCCTCCTCGTCATGCCAGAGGTCGAGATCGCGCTTGAGATCGGCCTGGGTGCGGTTGGGTCGGGTCGGCATGGCTCAGGCCCTCCAGTGGCGGGGATGGGACAGGGACGGGCGTCGGCGGCCCAGGAAGCGGTTGGCGAGACCGACGAGGCCCAGGATCAGGATCGCGCCGAGCGCCCAGACGATGATCACGATGATCTCGCTGGCATTGCCGAGGCCGCGGGCGGCCCAGGAGACCGTCTCGACGATCTCGGGCACGCCGGACACCATGTCGGCATTCGCCGCGGCCCAGTTGCTGGTCCAGTCGAGCAGGGCGTGGCCGCCCCAGGCGACGAGGCTCCAGAGCCCGAGGATGATGAGGCCGCCCAGCCAGATGAGGTTGCGCATCGTTCAGGCCCTCCTGCCGAAGCTGGAAGCCGGCGCGCCGTCGACCGCCCGGAGATGTCGGCGCAATTCGTCTATGTTCTTCAGGTTGGCGCGATAGAAGGCGTCGCCGAACCAGCCGACCACGGGGATGGCGCTGATCGCGAGGTCGATCCCGACGCGGCCCGCCATCCGGCAGACCGTCAGCGTCGGCAGCCCGTGGCGTCGCGCCTCCCAGACGAGATAGGCCGAGACGCCCTTGGCGACGACGGTGCCGATGCCGGGGATGACGTTCAGCAGCGCGTCCGCGCCGACGCGGACATTGGTGCCGGGCACGCGCACGGCCGCGTCGAGCAGGCGGGCGATGGCATCGAGCCGCTCGAGGGTTTCGGCGCGCGAGCGGGCCGGATTGAGGTCGTAAGCGATCGACATGGCGTCGTGGCTCCCAAGATCGGAGCGCGAAAGCGCTCGTCAGGTGGAAGAGTCCGACATCGCAGCGTCGCTGCCAGAGGGGCCCGGACCCGGGTTCCCCCGAGAGATTGGGAGCGAGATGGCATGCGTCAAGAGCGGATCTGGTGCAATAATTTTGCATGACGGTTCTTGACGTCGGCCAGGCTCGCTCCCACCTCGGGCGCACCCGCTGATCCGGGCCCCTCTGGCGAGCGCTGCCGGCGCGCTCGCGATGTCGGATCGTTTTCCGATGTCGCGTCCGGCTGATGGTCGATCATGGATTTCGCCTTCTTCGCCGCCGACTGGCTCGGCAAGCCCGCCTGGATGTGGCTGGCCTTCATCGGCATCGTCGCGGCCCTGCTCGCTTTCGATCTCGGCGTGCTCCACAAGGAGCACAGGCCGATCGAGGTCCGCGAAAGCCTCGTGCTCTCGGGTACCTATATCGGCCTGGGCCTCGCCTTCGGCGCCTGGGTCTGGTGGTATCTCGGCGCCGAGCCCGGCATGAACTACCTGACCGGCTTCGTCGTCGAGAAGACGCTGGCGCTCGACAACGTCTTCGTCATCGCGCTGATCTTCGCCTTCTTCGCCGTACCCGCGCATTACCAGCATCGCGTGCTGTTCTGGGGCATCCTCGGCGTCATCGTGCTGCGCGCTATCATGATCGGGCTCGGCGCGACGCTGGTCTCCCAGTTCGGCTGGGTGCTCTACATCTTCGCGGTCTTCCTGATCGTCACCGGCGTGAAGATGCTGGTGATGGGCGACAAGCCGCCCGCGCTCGAGAACAACGCCCTGATCCGGCTGATGCGGCGGCGCTTCAACGTCACCGACGAGCACCATGGCGAGCGCTTCTTCGTGAAGCAGCCCGATCCGGCGACCGGCAGGCCGGCCTGGTTCGTCACGCCGCTCTTCATGGCGCTGATCGCGATCGAGATCGCCGACCTGATCTTCGCGGTCGACTCGGTGCCGGCGATCTTCGCGATCACGACCGACCCGTTCATCGTCTACACCTCGAACATCTTCGCGATCCTCGGCCTGCGCGCGCTCTATTTCGCGCTGGCGGCCGTGATCGAGCGCTTCCGCTATCTCAAGCCGGCTCTCGCGATCGTGCTGGTCTTCATCGGCTCGAAGATCTTCATCGCCGACCTGCTCGGGCTGGAGAAGTTCCCGCCGGCCGTCTCGCTCGGCGTCACGCTCGGCATCATCGCCGCCGGCATCGTCTGGAGCCTGTTCAAGACGCGCGGCGGCGGCGCCCGGGCGGGGGCGGCCTGAGCCTCAGGCGCCGATCGCCCGTTTCAGCCCGCGGATCGCGGCTTCCGGCGTGGTCACGACGCTAAGCCCGGTCGCCGCCTCGATGGCGGGCCGGGCGCGGGCGAGCGAGAATTGCCCGAGGATCAGCGTGTCGATCCCTGAGAGCTTGGCGGCCGCCTCGGCCGCCAGCCGGTCATGGGTGGCGCCGTCGCCGGCCTTCAGGGCTGCAAGCGCTCCCTCGACCATGACGCCAGTGACCTCGACGGGCCCCCCCGCCATCTCGCGGATTTCCTGGGTGAGGGAGGGCAGAGAGGGGGCAAAGGTCACCATCAGACCGATCCGCCCGCCCAGGGCCAAGGCCTCCGCAAAGGCGGCTTCGTTCGGCCGCAGCACCGGGATCGGCAACGCCCGCTTCACCGCATCGATCGCCGGGCCGAAGGCGGAGCAGGTGAAGAGGATGGCCCTGGCCGGTCCGCTGGTGGCTTCCGTCGCCGCCGCATAGCGCCCGAGCGTCAGGAAGCGCTCGGTCATCGCCTCATCGAGGCGCCCTCGCGCCGCGAGATCGGTGGCGAGCGAGGTGTCGAGCAGGTCGAAGGCCTTGGCCTCCGGCCAGTGCGCGGCGAAGGCGGCCCGCGCCGGCAGCACGGATTCCTCCAGCGCGTGAATGAGCGCGATGCGCGGGGCGGTGTCGGAGATAAGGGTCATCGGGTCGTCGACCTCGTCACGCGCTGACCAGTGTGCGGGCCTTCAGCACGGCCAGCAGACCTTCGTCGCGGCGCGCTTCCAGTTCGGCGATGCTGCGCCCCTGCGCCTCCTCGGCCACGCCGGCGACGATCTTCGCCTGGGTCTCGGCGTCGAGCGAGGGAGCGCCGAGCGACTGCCAGCGCCGCACCTGGCTGGGGCCCAGATGGGCGAGATAGCCGGCGATCCCGCCTTCGCCGCCGCCGAGATGATAGGTCATGTGCGGCCCCATCAGCGCCCAGCGCAGGCCCGGGCCGTTGCACAGCGCCGCGTCGATGTCGGCGACGCTCGCGACGCCCTGCTCGACCAGATAGACCGCCTCGCGATAGAGCGCCGAAGCCAACCGGTTGGCGATGTGGCCGGGCATTTCGCGGTTGAGCACCACGGGCCGGCGCCCGAGTCCGCGATAGAACGCAGCGGCCCGTGCGACGACGCCCTCATCCGCGCCGACCAGTTCGACCAGCGGCACCAGATGCGGCGGGTTGAAGGGATGGGCGACGACGACCCGCTCCGGTCTCGCGCAATCGGCGACGATGGCGCTGCGCACCAGCGCCGAGGTCGAGCTGGCGATGATCGCGTCCGCTGGCAGCAACGCGTCGATCTGCGCGAGCAGCGCGCGCTTGACCGCCTCGTTCTCCGGGCCGTTCTCCTGGACGAAGCCGGCGCCCGCGAGTGCCTCTGCCAGATCGGTCGAGAAGGAGACGGCGCCGTTTCCCGTCAGGCCGAGTTCCGTCAGCTGGCTCCGCGCCCGCTCGACATGGCCGAGGAAGCGCTCGCGCGCTACCTCATGCGGGTCATAGGCGCTGACGGCCAGGCCATGGGCGCTGGCGAGCGCCGCCCAGCTCGCGCCGATCATGCCGGCGCCGACGATGGCGAGATGCTGGACGGGCTGGCTCATGACGGTCGGACCCTGGCGCTCACTCTGCCTTGATGCCGCTCGTCTTGATCAGATCGCCCCATTTGGCAATCTCGCTGTCGATGCGCGCGGCCGCTTCGGCGGGCGTGCTCGGCTTCGGCACCACGCCCTGCAGCGCCAGCGCCTCCTTGAGCTTCGGGCTCTGCAGGGCCTTGTTCAGCTCGGCGTTGAGCTTGTCGACGATCGGCTGCGGCGTGCCGGCCGGCGCCAGCATCCCGAACCAGGACGAGACTTCGAAGCCGGCGAGCCCCTGCGAGATCGCCGTCGGCGTCTCCGGCATGAAGGGCGAGACCTCGGTGCCCGTGGTGGCGATCGCCCGCAGCGTCCCGCCCTTCACATGCTGGAGCACGGCAGGAATGGTGTCGAACATGATCTTGACCTGGCCGGCGACCATGTCGGTCATGGCCGGGCCGGAACCGCGATAGGGCACCACCGGCATCTTGGTGCCGGCCTTGAGATTGAAGAGCTCGCCCGAGAGATGCTGCGGCGAGCCCTGGCCGGAGGAGGCATAGGAGTACTCTTCGGGCTTCGCCTTGATCAGGGCGATCAGCTCGGGAACCGTCTTGGCGGGCACCGAGGGGTGAACGACCAGCGCCAGCCCGACATTGCCGGCGAGCCCGACGGGCACGAGGTCCTTCTTCAGGTCGAAGCCCGGCTTGGCCTGCAGGCTCATATTGATCGAGTGGCTGGTCAGCGCTCCGAGCAGCAGCGTGTAGCCGTCCGGCTGCGCACGCGAGGCCGCCGCCGCCCCGACGCTGCCGCCGGCGCCCGCGCGGTTCTCGACAACCATGCGCTGACCGAGGCTGTTGGACATCTCTTCCGCCACAACGCGGCCGATGATGTCGGTGGCACCGCCCGGCGCATAGGGCACGACCAGCGTAATCGGCTTCTGCGGATAGGCCTGGGCGAAGGCGCTGCCGGGGAGGGCGAGCGACAGGCCGGCGATGAGGCAGACGAGATGGCGGCGGTCGAGCATGGGAGTGTCCTCCGAAAGGGGGTCGCAAAGGGCCGGTTGATCCGGTCTCGTTCGAGAAGCTTGGGCCGGGCTGGCCGGTCAGCAGAAATCGAAGTCGCAGCCCTCGTCCGCCTGCAGGACGGTGGTGAGGTAGAGATGGCGGTAGCCGCGGCTCACCTGCGTGAGATGGGCCGGCGGCTGCCACTCGCCCTTGCGCCGCTCCAGTTCGGCCTCGTCGACGAGCAGCGCGATCTCGCGCGCCTCGACGTCGAGCCGGATCAGATCGCCGTCGCGGACGAGTCCGAGCGGCCCGCCGACGGCCGATTCCGGTGTGATGTGCAGCACGATGGTGCCGAAGGCCGTGCCACTCATGCGGGCATCGGAGATGCGGACCATGTCCTTGACGCCGGCCTGGGCCAGCTTCTTCGGGATCGGGATATAGCCGGCCTCCGGCATGCCGGGCGCACCCTTCGGCCCGGCATTGGTCAGGACCAGCACGTCGTCGGCCTTCACGTCGAGCGCCGGATCGTCGATGCGCCGCACCATGTCCTCGACCGAGGCAAAGACGACGGCGCGGCCGGTATGCTTGAGCAGGGCGGGAGAGGCGGCCGAATGCTTGATCACCGCGCCGCCCGGCGCGAGATTGCCGCGCAGCACGGCCATGCCGCCGGTCGGCTTCACCGGGCTCGCGGCGCTGCGGATGATGGTCTGGTTCGGGATGTCCTCGGCCGCATCGGCGATCTCGCCGATGGTGCGCCCGTCGATCGTCGGCGCCGAGCGGTCGAGATGGTCGCCCAGCTCCTTCATCAGCTTGGGCACGCCGCCGGCCCAGTGGAAATGCTCCATGTAGTGGTCGCCGGACGGCTTCAGGTCGATCAGCACCGGCACCTTCCGGCCGATGGCGTCGAACTCCTCGAGATCGATCGAGAGGCCGGCACGCCGGGCGATCGCAGCGAGATGCACCAGCCCGTTGGTCGAGCCGCCGATCGCCTGCAGCACGGTCAGCGCGTTGCGGAAGGCCGTCTTGGTCAGGAGTTCGCTCGGCTTCGGCCCGCCCTTGGCGAGGCGCACCGCCTCGCGCCCGCTGGCCTCCGCGGCGCGAATGCGGTCGGCATGCGTGGCGGGGATGGTGCCCGAGCCGGGCAGGGCGATGCCGAGCGCCTCGACCAGACAGCCCATCGTGCTCGCCGTGCCCATCACCATGCAGGTGCCCTGGGTAGGGGCGAGACGCCCACTCAGCACCTCGATCTCCGCCTCGTCGATCTGTCCGGCGCGGTGCTGGCCCCAGAGGCGGCGGCAATCGGTGCAGGCGCCGAGCACCTCGCCCTTGTGGTGGCCGACGAGCATCGGTCCCGTGATCAGCTGGATCGCCGGGACATCGGCGCTGACAGCACCCATGAGCTGGGCCGGAACCGTCTTGTCGCAGCCGCCGATCAGCACGACCGAGTCGCAGGGCTGGGCGCGGATCATCTCCTCGGTGTCGATCGCCATCAGGTTGCGAAGGAACATCGAGGTCGGGTTGGCGAAGGATTCGTGGATGGAGATCGTCGGGAACTCCATCGGCAGGCCGCCCGCCAGCATCACGCCGCGCTTCACCGCCTCGATCAGCCGCGGCACATTGCCATGGCAGGGATTGAAGTCGCTGAAGGTGTTGGTGATGCCGATGATCGGCCGGTCGAGCGCATCATCCGAGAAACCGGCGGCCTTGATGAAGGCCTTGCGCAGGAACAGCGAGAAGCCGGGATCGCCATAGGTCGCGAGATTGCGGCGCAGGCCGCGTGCCGCAGGAGCCGTGGATGGGGTATCGTCGTCGGAAGCGCTCATGTCGGCAGCTTTAGGGCTGTCGCCATCATTGTCAACAATCCTGGCAAAGGTTACGATCGGGCATGCCGGATACCGCTCTCAAGGCCCAGACCGCCGACCGCGTCCGCTCCGTCGCCGCCATGCTGGAGGAGGAGATCGTCCTCGGCTGGCTCCTGCCGCGCGAGCGCCTCGTCGAGGAGGAGCTCGCGGAACGGCTCGGGGTGAAGCGCCATGTCGTGCGCGAGGCGCTGGCGGAACTGGAGCGGGTCGGGCTGGTCGAGCGCATCCCCAACCGCGGCGCGGTGGTCCGGCTGCTCGACCCCGCCGAGGTCCGTCAAATCTATTCCGTCCGCGAGGTGTTGGAGACGCTCGCCGCCGAGCAGATTCCGCTGCCCATTGCACCGGACGTCCTGGGCCCGCTGCGCGCCTTGCAGCAGCTCCATGCCGAGGCGGTCGCGGCGGGCGATGCGCGGGGCGCCTTCCGGGCCAATATCCGCTTCCACGAGACGCTGTTTCGCGCCTGCGGCAACCCTCATCTGGTCGAACTGATCCAGGGGCTCGCCCAGAAGGTCCATGGCGCCCGCTCGATCACCGCCGCGAGCCCCGAGCATCTGGCGCTCGCGCGCGACGAGCATGCCGCGATGGTCGAGGCTCTGGCGGCGGGAGACCGCGGCCGTCTCGTCGCGCTCTGCCGCCAGCATCTCGGCCCCTCGCGTGACGCCTATATCGCCGCCGTCGAGTCGCGTTTCGCCCGGCGGTCTTGATCCGCCGCAAGGCGGCGCCGATGGTGCACGCCTACCTCTGCCGGATGGCAGCCTCCGCCGGCGCGAGCCGAGCCCGGCCGCCGGACGGTTGTCGAGCGGGAGAACGCCCATGGCGATGGTCGATGAGAAGGCTGCCGTCGCGGCGGCCGCTGCGGAAGCGCGGCATCGTACCCGCACCGACATCCATCAGCATGCGCCCTTCGAGCCGCTGGCTGTGCTGCGCATCGCCGTTGCGGCACTGGGAGCCGCAGCCGTCTGGTTTCGTGTCTACGATCCGGTGGCGCAGGTCAGCGTGATCGGCCTCCTGGCGCTCGCCTTCAGCGTCTGGCCGGTGCTGCGGGAAGCCCTGGCCAATCTTCTCGCGCGTCGCATGACCATGGAACTCTCCATGCTCATCGCGATCGCCGCCGCCGCCGCGATCGCCGAGATCTTCACCGCGCTCGTCGTCACCCTCTTCGTCCTGGTCGCCGAGGAACTCGAACATCTGACGATCGCCCGCGGCCGCCGCGCGATCGGCGATCTCGTGGCCTTCATTCCGCGCGAGGCGCGCATCCGGCGCGGCGACGGAACCGTGACAGTGTCCGTCGACGAGGTCGCGATCGGCGACATCGTGCTGGTCAATCCGGGCGAAAAGATCCCGGTCGACGGGGTCGTCACTGACGGTCATTCGATGGTCGACCAGTCGCGCATCACCGGCGAATCCATGCCTGTCGACAGAGCGGTGGGCGACGCCGTCTATGCCGGCTCGATCAATCATATGGGCGCGCTGGAGATCGCGGTCGAACGCATCGGGCGCGACACCAGCTACGGCCAGATCATCGAGGCGGTGGAGGCGGCCGAGCAGAGCCGGGCTCCCGTGCAGAAGCTGGCTGACCGGATGGCGGGCTATCTCGTCTATGCCGCCGCCATCGCCGCCTTGATGACCTGGCTGATCACCGGCGACCTGCGCGACACCATCTCGGTCATCATCGTCGCCGGGGCCTGCGGCATCGCGGCGGGCACGCCGATCGCCATCCTCGGCGGCATCGGCCGCGCGGCGCGGCTCGGCGCGATCATCAAGGGCGGCATCCATCTCGAAACACTGGGACGCGTGGATACGCTGGTCCTCGACAAGACGGGCACGCTGACGCTCGGCCAGCCCGGCATCGAGCAGATCCTGCCGGCGCCGGGCGTCGATCCGCTCGAACTGCTGCGGCTGACGGCTGCGGCGGAATTGCGCTCCGAGCATCCGCTGGCCCGCGCCGTCGTCGAGGAGGCGCGCGCGCGGGGTCTGTCGGTGCCGGAGCCGGCATCGGCCGAGTTCAAGCTGGCGCGCGGCATCACGGCCGTGGTCGAGGGCCGTACCGTGCTGGTCGGCAACCGGCCGCTGCTCGAGGAGGCGGGCGTGGCGGTGCCACCCCGCGACCACCCGGTCGTCGGCTCGGACATCGTCGTCGCGGCGGACGGGCGCTTCCTCGGCGAAATCATCGTCGCGGACGCCCTGCGACCCGAGGCTGCTGCTGCGATGGCGGCGCTGGCCGGCATCGGTGTCAGGACGCTTCTGTTCTCGGGAGATACGGCCGTGGTCGCGACGAGCGTCGCCCGCCAGATCGGCATTGCCGAGGCGGTCGGCGACATGCTGCCGCAGGACAAGCTGGTGCGCGTGCGCAAGCTCGTCGGCGAAGGGCGCGTCGTTGGCATGGTCGGCGACGGCGTCAACGATGCGCCGGCGCTCACGGCCGCCAGCCTCGGCATCGCCATGGGCGCGGGCACCGACATTGCCAAGGAGAGCGCCGACATCATCTTGATCGGCAACGATCTGCTGAAGCTGGTCGATACGCTGCTGATCGCGAGGCGGACGCGCCGCGTCATCTGGCAGAACTTCGCCGGAACGCTGATCGTCGATGCGGTCGGCATCGCGTTGGCGGCGACGGGGCATCTCGACCCGCTCATCGCGGCCTTCATCCATGTCGGCTCGGAGCTGCTCTTCCTCGCCAATGCAGCGCGGATGCTGCCGCGGGGCGAGGAGGAGCCGGCGCCGTTCGCGGCATCGGCCATACCCGCGGTCTGAGGTCGGGCGTCAGCCTCAGGCCGCGCTGACCATGGCGGCCTGCAGCCGCGCCACGTCGATCCGCGCCGTCAAGGGCAGATGGTCAGAGGCCTTGCGGGCCAGCGGCGTGTCATGGACCGCGAGTTCGGAGATCAGCCCGTCCGGCCAGGCCAGGATGCGGTCGAGCGGCAGCATCGGCCGGCGCGACGGAAAGCTCGCCGGGTGCTTCATGTCGGCGAAATGCGGGACGAGCACATCAAGCGCAGAGCGGCGGCCGCGCCGCCATTCGTTGAAGTCGCCGAGCAGGATCGTCGGCATCGGCGTGAGCTCGAGGAAGGCGTGCAGCAGCGTCGTCGCCTGGTCGATGCGCGAGCGCCGCAGCAACCCCAGATGCGCCGCGATCACACGGAACCGCCCCTCACCGAGGTCGAGCTCCGCCACCACCGCGCCGCGCGGCTCGACGCCGGGCAGCTTCAGCCGGAAGCGCCGGTAGGAGAGGGGCTCGCCGCGCACCAGCAGGGCGTTGCCGTGCCAGCCATGGCCGTCGACCACATCCGACTGGACGAGCAGGTGCAGGCCCGTCTCGCGCAGGATGGCGGCGGGATCGAGAAGGCCCGTGCGCTGCCCGAAGCGCCGGTCGACCTCCTGCAGCGCCACCAGATCCGCGCCGATCTCGGCCAGCACGGAGACGATCCGGTCGGGACGTACGCGCCTGTCGGTGCCGCGGCATTTGTGGATGTTATAGGATGCGACCTTCACACGACCTCGCTCACAGATAGGGCATCAGCAACCGCGCCGCGGCATCGCGAATCTTGACGATCGGCCAGCGCGCGTCGATCTGCTCCAGTGTCACGGCCTCGCCCCGCTTGGCGTCGATCAGCGCTGCGATGCGACCCGCCAGCTCCGGGTCGTACAACTCCATGGTGATTTCGAAGTTCAGGCGCAGGCTGCGCGCATCCCAGTTGGCGCTGCCGATCAGGCTCCAGCCGTCGTCGACCGTGGCCAGCTTGGAATGGTCGAACGGGTCGGGCGAATGCCAGATCCGGCAGCCCGCCTTGAGCAGGGGACGGATATGGGCCTGCATCGCCCAGCCCATCAGGCGATGGTTGTTGCGGCCGGGGATGACGACATGGACCTCGACGCCGCGCAGCGCGGCCAGCTGCAGGGCGGTGATGATCTGCTCGTCCGGCAGGAAATAGGGCGTCGCGATCCGCAGGCTGGAGGAGGCCGTGTTGATCGCCGCCAGCAGCACCAGCATGAGCTGGTCGACGCTCTGATCGGGGCCAGAGGAGATGACCCGGGCCGGGGCGCCCCCTTGGGGCGGGATCGCCGGGAACCAGGCGTCTCCGTCCAGCGCCTCGCCCGTCGAGAAGGTCCAGTCGTCCTGGAAGCTCTCCATGACCTGGCGGACGACCGGCCCCTCGACCAGGAAATGCACGTCGCGCACCGGTTCGACGGGCCGGTCGGCGAGGCAGTTCTCGCCGCCGATGTTGAGCCCGCCGATGAAGGCCCGGCAGCCGTCGATCACCAGGATCTTCTTGTGCAGGCGCAGGTCGAGGAGCGGCATCTTCCACGGCATCAGCGAATGCAGGTAGCGTGCCGCCGGCACGCCCTCGCGCCTCAGCGCATGATAGGCGCGCGAGAACAGGAAGCCGCCGCCGAAGCCGTCGATCAGCACGCGCACGGCAACGCCGCGGCGATGCGCCGCCACCAGCGCCGCGACGAAGCGCAGGCCGCGCTCGTCCGTGCGGAAGATGAAGGTGGAGAGCGCGACGCTCGTCGTGGCCGCGTCGATCGCGGCCAGCATCCGCGGATAGGCCTCGTCGCCGCATTCGAGCACGGCAGAGACCGTGCCGGGCTCGGGCCGTGTGCGGGTGATGCGTCCCACCGCGCGCTGCAGGCTGCCCGTCGGCCCGGCCGCCACCGGGCTGCGCTGGCTGCGGGCGGCCTCCTCGGCGCCGCGCAGCCGCCGGGCCCGGCGCTTCACGCGGTTAATGCCGAAGCCGAAATAGAGCAGCGGCCCGAAAAAGGGCGAGAGCCAGGCCAGTCCGATCCAGCCGATCGCCGCCGGCACGTCGCGCTTGCGCATCAGCGCATGGATCGTCACCGTCCCCGCCGTGGCGACATGGATCGCCGTCAGCAGCAGCGGGCCTTGGCTGGCGAGGCTGGAGATCAGGGCGGCGTCGTCCATGCCCGGCATCTACTATGAAGCCGCGCGCTTGGACATAAGCCAGAGCGTCGCTTGAAGCCGCCGCGCCTTCAGCGGACACCATTCTTCGTCGTATAGCTGCGCGACTGCACCGAATCGCGAGCGTTCCATGCCCAAGCTCTGCCAGTTCACCTCGCCGGCCGACGGCAAGCCGGTTTACGTCAACCCCGACCGGGTCAGCGTCGTCTACACCTTCAAGGGCGAGCCGCCGGATACGATCATCGCCTTCGGCAAGGACTTCATGCTCGGCGTCGCCGAGAGCCTAGAGGAAACCGTCGCGCGGCTCGAGGCCGCGACGGCGGCGCCGCCCTCGATCGGTTGATCCGACCTCGGCTCAACCCGCCATCGGGCGCGCGTGCGGGGGCACGTCGCTGCGGTCGAACACGTCTGGGAAGCGCTCCGCCAGCCGGGGCAGGGCGCTCAGGATCTCGCGCAGATGGGTGCGCATCGCCGCCTCCGCCCGCTCGGGATCGCGCGCCTTGATGGCATCGAGAATGGCCTCGTGCTGGGCGATCAGCAGCGCCAGCGGCGAGGCGTCCGGCAGGCTGAGATAGCGCACCCGGTCGGTCTGGGCGCGCGCGCTCTCGACCACGCGCAGCGCCGGGTCGCATTCGACGCAGTCGGCGATCGCTCGGTGGAACGCCTCGTCCAACGCGTAGAAGCGGCTCGAGTCGCCGGCCTCCGCCGCCAGCTTCTGCTCGGCGACCAGCTGCTCGATCCGGGCCACGCCGGCGGAATCGATCAGTTCGGCGGCGCTGCGCACCAGCGCGCATTCGATCGCCTCGCGCACGAAGCGGGCATTGAGCACCTCCCGCACAGAGATCTTGACGACATAGGTGCCCCGGCTCGGCAGCACCTGCAGCAGGCCGGCTTCCGCCAGCTTGATGAACGCCTCGCGCACCGGCTGGCGGCTGACGCCGTAGCGCAGCGCGACCTCCTTCTCCGAGAGCGCCTCGCCGGGCTTCAGGCGCATCTCGATGATCGCCTGCCGCAGGATCTGGATGATCTGCGGGACGATGGGGTCCGCCAGCTTCAGCGCAACAGGGCCGTTCATCCGTCTTGCCTTCTTCGACGCTCCGGCTATCATACCGGTATGGTGCCATACTTCAATGCGTCCCGAGACGCAGGAAGCACCGCAGGGAGGCTATCAGATGTTCACCGTCAACCGGCGCACGCTGTGCGCGATCGCGCTCGCAGCCGGCGTCATGGCGCTTCCGGCCGCGGCCCAGGCCCAGGCCCAGGCCCAGCTCAACGTCAACACCGCGCTCACCCGGGACGACCCGCTCTACAAAGGGCTGGAGCGGTTCCGCGACCGCGTCGCCGAGCGTTCCAAGAACCAGCTCACCATCCGCATCTTCCCGGGTTCGCAGCTCGGCAAGGACGAGGACGTGCTGGAGCAGGCGCGCGCCGGCGCCAATGTCGCCGTCGTGGTCGATGGCGGCCGTCTCGCCGTCTTCGTCAAGGAGTTCGGTGTTCTCAGCGCGCCCTATCTCGCCGACGGTTTCCAGGGCGTGCGCAAGGTCGTGACCTCGCCGCTCTTCGAGACCTGGGTCGCCAAGCTGAGGACGACGTCGGGCCATCAGGTCCTGTCGTTCAACTGGTGGCAGGGCGACCGTCATCTGATCACCAACAAGCCGGTCACGGTCCCGGCCGACCTCGCGGGCATCCGCATGCGCACGCCGGGCGCGCCGGTCTGGATGGAGACTATTCGCGCCATGGGCGCGACGCCGACGCCGATGGGCTGGGGCGAGGTCTACCCGGCCATGCAGCAGAAGGTCATCGACGCGGTCGAGGCGCAGCACCCCGCCACCGTCGGCTCGAAGCTCTACGAGGTTGCCAAGCACGTCACCAAGACGAGCCATTTCAACCTGATCACCGGGATCGTCACCAGCGCTGCCTGGTTCGACAAGCTCACCCCCGAGCTGCAGAAAATCCTGCGCGAGGAATCGCTGGCTGCCGGCGATTACGCCTCCAAGCTGACCGAGGACTCGCTCGTCGGTTTCGAGGAGACCATGAAGAAGAACGGCATGACCATCGCCGAGGTCGACAAGAAGCCCTTCATCGACGCGACCCAGGGGGTCTACGAGAAGCTCGGCTACAGCGACCTGCGCGCCGAGGTTCTGAAGATCCTGAAATAACAGGGCCCGAGCGGTCCTCTCCCAATCCGGCGGCGCGCGCCCAGCGCGCCGCCGCCCTTCCGCGCGCATCGATCGGGCCCCGCCGCCATGTCGCAACTCCTGATTTCGGCCGAGTTTCTCGTGGCCAAGCTGCTTCTGGCGGCGATCGTCGTTCTCGTCTTCGTCGCGGCCCTGGGGCGCACCTTCGGCTACCCGCTGATCTGGTCGATCGACGTGGCGCAGCTTCTCTTCATCTGGGTCTGCTTTCTCGGCGCCAATCGCGCCATGCGGCTCAAGGCCCATATCGGGGTCGATCTGTTTGTCCGGAAGCTGCCGCGCACGCCGCGCTGGCTCGTCGAGATCGCGCTCGCGCTGCTGGCCTTGGCTTTCCTCGTCGCGCTCGCCGTCTCGGGCTATCGGCTGACGATGCTGAACTGGCAGCGCGTCTATGGCGACAGCGGCATCTCCTATGCCTGGGTCACCGCGGCGGTGCCAGTCGGCGCCGCGCTGCTGGCCGTCACCATCGCGATCAATCTGGTCCATGCGCTGCGGACACGCTCGCTGGTCTTCTATGCCGACCGGAGCCTCGACCGCTCCGACAGCCAGCTCGGGTGAGGCCCAAACCATGCTGACACTCTGGGGTCTCTTCTTCCTGCTGATGTTCCTCGGTCTGCCGGTGGCGCTGGCCATCGGCATGTCCGGCTTCTCCTTCTTCGTCCTCTCGGGCTCCATCCCTCTTGGCATCGGCGTCCAGCAGATCGCCACCGCCTCGCAGAGCTTCCCCCTGCTGGCCGTGCCCTTCTTCGTGCTGGCCGGGCACATGATGAACAAGACCGGCATCACGCACCGGCTGATCGCCTGCTCCAACGTGCTGGTCTCCTGGATGGCGGGCGGGCTCGCCCAGGTCTGCATCCTGCTCTCGACGCTGATGGGTGGCGTCTCCGGCTCGGCCGTGGCCGACGCCGCCATGGAGGCGCGCATCCTCGGCCCGGACATGATCCGCCGTGGCTATTCCAAGGGCTTCACCTGCGCTGCGATCGCCGTCGGTTCGCTGATCACGGCGACGATCCCGCCGAGCCTCGGCCTGATCCTCTACGGCTTCGTCGGCAACGTCTCGATCGGGCGTCTCTTCTTGGCGGGCGTCATCCCCGGTCTGCTGATGATGGCCGCGCTGATGACCGTCGTCTGGCTCGTCGCCCGCAAGCGCGGCTACCATTCCGCCACGAAGGAACTGCCGAGCGGCCGGGCGGTCTGGCGCGCCGTGGTCGACGCCAAATGGGCACTGCTGTTCCCGCTCGCGCTGCTGTTCGGCATCCGCGCCGGCATCTTCACCCCCTCCGAGATCGGGGCCTTCGCGGTCGTCTACGCGGTCGTCGTCGGCGTCTTCCTGCACAAGGAACTGACCTTCGAGAGCTTCATGGAAGCGCTCGGCGAAGGCGTGCTCGATGTCGGCGTCATCATGCTGATCATCCTGCTCTCGGGCATGGTCGGCTACGCGCTGATCTTCGAGCAGGCCCCGCAGGAGGTCGCCGAATGGATGCTGGGCCTGTCCCAGAACCCGCTGGTGATCGTGGTGCTGATCCTGGTCTCGCTGCTGATTGCGGGCTGCTTCGTCGAAAGCACGGTGCTCGTGCTGCTGCTGACGCCGATCTTCGTGCCGATCATCACCAAGCTCGGCGTCGACCCGGTGCATTTCGGCATCCTGATGATGTCGATCGTGACGCTCGGCTCGATGACGCCGCCGGTCGGCGTGGCGATGTACACGGTCTGCTCGATCCTCGATTGTTCGATCGAGGAGTACTTCGTCGAATCGCTGCCCTTCATCGCTGCGATCCTCGCCGTGGTGTTCTTCCTCGCCCTGTTCCCGAGCGTCGTGCTGTTCCTCCCCAACCTCCTGATGTGATCCGAGATCGATTCGATGAAACAGACCTGGCGCTGGTTCGGCCCCGACGACGCCGTCACCCTCGCCGCCGCCCGCCAGGCCGGCGCGAGCGGCATCGTCACCGCGCTCCACCACATTCCCTATGGCGAAGTCTGGAGCGTCGCCGAGATCGAGAAGCGCAAGGCGGAGATCGCGGCGCCCGGCTTCGGGCTCGACTGGTCGGTGGTGGAAAGCCTGCCCATCCATGAGCGGGTCAAGCTGGGGGAGGGCGATCTCGAGCCGATCTTCGCCAACTACCGGCAGTCGATGGCCAATCTCGCCGCCTGCGGCCTGAAGACGATCTGCTACAACTTCATGCCGGTGCTGGACTGGACGCGCACCGAACTCGACCATTCGCTTCCGGCCGGCGCGCGCGCGCTGCGTTTCAACGCCCATGAATATCTCGCCTTCGACTGGCTGATCCTGGAGCGTCCCGGTGCGGAGGAGGGCCAGCCCCCGGAGCTGCTCGCCAGGGCGAAGGCCTGGTTCGACGCCTCGACGCAGGCCGACCGCGACCGACTGCTCGCCAACATCATGGCGGGCCTGCCGGGCGCCTATGACCGCTACGACGTGCCGGCCTTGCGCGGCATGCTGGCGCGCTATGCCGGCATCGACGCAGACGGTCTGCGTGCGAACTTCGCCCGTTTCCTGCGGGCCGTGGTCCCCGCCGCGCAAGAACTCGGCATCCGCCTCTGTGTGCATCCGGACGACCCGCCGCGCCCGCTCTTCGGCCTGCCGCGCATCGTCTCGACGGAGTCCGACATCGAAGCCGTCCTCGGCATGGTCGATCTGCCGGCCAACGGGCTGACGCTGTGCTCCGGCTCCCTCGGCGCCCATCCCGACAATGACGTGCCCGCGATCGCCCGACGCTTCGCCGACCGGATCTGGTTCGCGCATCTGCGCAATGTCGCCAAGGATCCGGACGGTTCCTTCATGGAGGCGGAGCATCTCGGCGGCGACACCGACATGGTCGCGCTGATCGCCGCCCTGCTCGACGAGGAGGCGCGGCGCAAGGCCGAGGGGCGCGCCGACTGGGAAATCCCGATGCGGCCGGACCATGGCCACGAGATCCTCGACGACATCGGCCGGGGCAGCTTCCCCGGCTACCCCGCGATCGGCCGCCTGCGCGGCCTGGCCGAGCTGCGGGGCGTCATGACGGCGCTGGCGCACAGGCCGGCTGCAGCGCGGCAAGGCTGACTTCCAGCCGTGGCGCCCCGGCCGGGGCGCCACGGTCTGCTGCCTCAGAGAACCTCGCGGACCCGCAGCAGCGTCGAATCCATATGCAGGCCGATGATGCGGCTGAGTTCTGCCGCGTCGCGCTTGAGCAGGGCCGCCATCATCTCCTCATGCTCGGCAACCGCGCCGGCCCATTTCACCGGCCCCTCATTGCCGACGAAGCGCAGGCGCTTGATCCGCGACTGCAGCGTGCCGTGCATCTCCATCAGCACGGCATTGCCCGAGGCCGCGACGATGGCGCTGTGGATCGCCTGGTTGAGCTTGAAATATTCGAGCCGGTTGCGCGTCTCGTAGAGCGCCAGCATCTGCCGGTGGAGGGCATGGATCCCCTCGATCGTCGCGTCGGAGGCCGTCTCGCAGGCCATGCGGCCAGCGAGCTGTTCGAGTGTCTTCAGAACCTCCAGCACATCCGCGAGATCGCGGGCCGAGAAGCGCCGCACGATCGCCCCCTTGGCGGGGAGGATCTCGACAAGCCCTTCGCTGGCGAGCGTCTTGATCGCCTCGCGCAGGGGCGTGCGCGAGACGCCGAGCTGGGCGCCCACCAGTCCCTCATTGATGCGCTGGCCGGGCTCCAGCCGCCCTTCGATGATCATGTCGCGGACCCGTTCGAGCACCTCGTCATGGAGCGTGCGTCGCGTGATCCGGGGGTAGTCGATTGCAGGCTCGCTCATCGCGGTGTCACCGATCCTGTCTTTCCGCCGGTTACGGCATGGGAACCGGATGCTGTCAAACGCCGGGGCCGGTTTCGGCGGCGAAGAGTGCGTCCTGGCGCCGGCGCATCGCCAGCAGACCCGACGCCTCGTCGATCTCGACATCGCCGAGGCGGATCGCCTCGCCCGCCTTGACGGCGCGCGAGAGGCGTCGGTCGGCGACGAGATAGAAGGGGGCGGGGCGCTCATTCGCCAGCGCCAACGCCGGTCGCACCTCGGCGCCGACATCCGCGATGCTGTGGTGGTGTCCGCCCATCGTCAGCACCGTCCCGGCCGGAAGATCCGCCTGCGCCACGGCCACCAGATCCTGCCGCGGCCGGTAATCCTCGCCATAGCCCGAACGCCCCAGCCCGCCGGCATCCAGCACCGAGGTCGCAACCTCGACGCCGAGCAGATGCCGCGGCAGATAGAGCATCGCCGTTTGGCCCGAGCGCGAAACGACATGGCCCTTGCCGGCGAGCATCTCCCAGGTCTCGGCATTGTCACAGGTCACGACAATGAAGACCCCGCCTGCGAAGCTTGCTTCTTCCGCCAGCCGCAGATGGTGGAAGACGTCGATGCGCCGTGGGCCAGCCATCAACCCACCCTGGCTTCGCAGGGCAAACAGATCCGCCAGCTCCGGAATCCGCGCCGGCGGCGCATGAAAGTCAGGCCGGTCGGCCTGGAAACCGAGCGCATTGGCGACCAGCGTCATCTCGCAGAGATCGGGCACCGCGCGCAGCGGGAAGGCCTCGCCCAGGATCCGAGCCCGCGCGGCGGCGGCCTCGACCGGCGATCCGCCGCCCAGCCAATGGTCGCGCAGCGCCGGGAGCGCGTGCGTCACGCCATTGCAGGTCACGGCACCGGTGCCGGGGTCGTAGACGAAGTCGTACTCGCTTGACTTGCCGATGGCGATGATCTCGAGGCCGAGCACCTCCGCCCAGCTCGCCAGCCCGATCAGCAGGCTCGGCTGGTCGCCATCGACCGGCGTCACCACGACCCCGGCGTCGCGCGCGAGCCGGGCCAGCCCCGGCCCGACGACGCTGTCGGCCTCCTTCGAAACCAGCGCGACATGGCGCTTGGCCTCGATCGCCAGCAGGCTGTGGCGGGTCGCGGCCTCCGGGCTGCCCGTCGCCTCGGCGAGAAGCTGGAAGGGGAGGGCGATGACTGTCTCGAGCCGCCCCGCGGCGACGCAGCGGCCGGCATCCCAGGCGGCCCGGGCCTCGGCCGGCGTCTCGCAAAGCGCGATGTCGTGCTTGTCATACCCCGCCGCCGCGAAGGCACGACCGGCCGCTTCCGCGGTCATGTCGACCGCGATGCGCGCATTCACCAGCGGGATCTTGCGGGCCTGGGCGAGATAGCTGCGGCCGAAGCCGCCGCTGCCGACGAGGCAGGTCTCAATTGGCTGCCGGATGCCGGCGTATTGGTCGTGATAGTTCATCGGCTCCTCCCGGGTGGCTCTTCGATCTCGGCGGCCGCCTCGCACCGCAGTCCTACCGCAATCCAGATATGCTGCATACAGCATACTTGTGAGGTCGGGGTGGCTGTGTTAGCCAGAGGCCATGACGACCCGTGAGGCAGGGACAGGGAGCCGGAAGATGGACGAGCGCATGACGGCCGAACTGCCGGTGATCGCGGTGGCGATGGGCGATCCCTCGGGCATCAGCCCGGAGCTGACCGCGCGCATCCTGGCCGAGCCCGACCTGCGCGGAGCGGCTCGCTATGTCGTCTTCGGCGACGCGCGGCTTCTCGCCCTCGGCATCGCCGATTCGGGCGTCGATCCGCAGGTCCGCGTGGTCCGCGACGGCGAGCCGCTGCCGCTCGGCGAACGCCCCGTCTTCATCGATCTCGGCAATCATGACCCCGCCGACCTGCAGCGGGGCAAGGCGACGCTCGCCGGCGGCAAGGCCGCGACCGAGAATTTTCGCCGCGCGCTGCAGTTTGCTGCGGCCGGGGAGGCCGATGCGGTCTTCTTCACGCCCTTCAACAAGGCGGCGATGCGCTTCGCCTATCCGGGCTATGATGACGAGATCCGCTTCGTGCGCGACGCCATCGGCTTCGATGGGCCGGCGAGCGAGTTCAACATCCTCGGCAAGCTCTGGAATGCGCGCGTCACCTCGCACATCCCGCTCTCGGAGGTCGCCGCCAACATCACCCAGGAGCGCATCCTGCGGGCGCTGAGCCTGGCCGACGCCAATCTGCGCGCCGCCGGCTTCGAGCCGCCGCGAATCGCGGTCGCGGGCATCAATCCTCATGCCGGCGACGGCGGCAATTTCGGACGCGACGAGATCGACACGATCGAGCCGGCCGTGCAGGCCGCCAAGGCCAAGGGTTTTACCGTCGAGGGGCCTTTTCCCTCCGATACGGTCTTCCTGCGCGCCCGCAACGGCGATTTCGACGCCGTGCTGACGATGTATCATGACCAGGGCCAGATCGCGATGAAGCTGATCGGCTTCGACAGCGGCGTCACCCTGATCGGCGGCTTCCCCTTCCCGATCTGCACGCCCGCCCATGGCACGGCCTATGAGATCGCCGGCAAGGGCATCGCCAATCTCGGCGCCACGCGCGCCGCGCTCGGCCTCGCCATCAAGATGGCGCAGGACGGCAAGGCGAGGGCCAAGGCCGCCGCCTGACACCGACATCCGTTCCAAGGCCGCCGCCCAAGAGCGGCCATGAAACCAATCACCCAGGGAGAGAACGCATGAAGAGCTTCAGCATCGCAGCCGCGCTCGCCGGTGCCATCGCCATCGGCGGGGCCGGCAGCGCCCAGGCCTGGCAGCCGACCAAGCCGGTCGAGTTCGTCGTCACCTCGGGTGCCGGTGGCGGCACCGACAACTTCGCCCGGATGGTTCAGTCGATCATCAGCAAGCACAAGCTGTTCGACCAGCCGATCGTGGTGGTGAACAAGGGCGGCGGCTCGGGCGCCGAGGGCTATATCCACGGCAAGGCCGGCAAGGGTGACGCGCATCGCGTCATCTTCGGCACGAACAACGCCTATCTGCTGCCTTACGTCGCCAAGCTCGGCTACAAGGTCTCCGACCTCACTCCGGTTGCCGCGCTCGCGCTCGACGAGTTCCTGCTCTGGGTCAAGGGCGACGCGCCCTATGCCGATGCCAAGAGCTACATCGAGGCGGTCAAGGCCAAGCCGATGGGCTTCAAGATGGGCGGCAGCCAGTCCAAGGACACCGACCAGACGCTGACCATGATGATCCAGGACGCCACCGGCGCCAAGATGATCTACGTCCCGTTCCAGGGCGGCAGCGCCGCCGCCGTCCAGCTCGCCGGCGGCCACATCGACTCCAACGTCAACAATCCCAACGAGAACATCGGCCAGTGGAAGGCCGGGCAGGTGAAGCCGCTCTGCGTCTTCTCGCCGGTGCGCCTCGCCAAGGGCGAGCCCGTCTTCGAGGGCAAGGGCTGGGGCGATATCCCGACTTGCAAGGAGGCAGGCCTGCCGATCGAGACCTTCCAGATGCCGCGCACTGTCTGGCTGCCGGCCGACGTGCCCGCCGACGCGGTCGCCTTCTATGAGGGCGTGCTGGAGAAGGTCTCGAAGACGCCGGAATGGCAGGAGTTCATCACCCGCACCGCGCAGACCGGCCGCTTCATGAAGGGCAAGGAGCTGGCCGATTTCATCGCCAAGGATGATGCGGCCAATAAGAAGGTCTTCCAGGCCGAGGGCTGGGTCGTCAACTGATCCGACCTGTCTGACCGAATCCGGACGGCCACGGCCGTCCGGCTCTTCATTGAAACGCTCCCCGCCAGTTTCGAGCGGCCGTCCCGGCCGGGAGGACACGCCCCATGATCACGCGCTTCTGGGCGGAAACCGCGACCGCATTCGTCACGCTCGCTTTCGGGCTGATCGTCGTCTGGGGCGCGCTGGATTTCGGTATCGGCTGGGATTCGTCGGGCCCGCAGCCGGGCGCCTTTCCCTTCTACACCGGTGCCCTGGTGGCGCTCGCCAGCGTCGGGACGCTCGTCGTCACCTTCGTCCAGCGTCTGCGCGGCGCGGCCGCCATCGACGAGATCTTCCTCGACCGCGAGCGAGCCGGACGTGTCGTCTCGTTCTTCGCCCCGCTGGTCGGCTTCGTGCTGATCACCGCCTTCGCGGGCATGTATGTCGCGACGATCGCCTACCTGCTCTACGCCATGCGCTTCCAGGGCGGCTATGGCTGGCTGGTCTCGATCGCCAGCGCGCTCGGCGCCGCCATCGTCTTCTACATCGTGTTCGAGCGCTTCTTCCAGATCGGCCTGCTCAAGGGCCCGGTCGAGCGCATGCTCGGGCTCTGAGGCCCACCGTTCGCCAACGAGGACGCTGCCATGGATAACGTCGCCTCGCTGATGCACGGCTTCTCGGTCGCGCTCACCACCCACCACATCCTGCTGATGATGGCGGGCGTTCTGCTGGGCATCCTCGTCGGCGTGCTGCCCGGCCTCGGCGCGCCCAACGGCGTCTCGCTGATGCTGCCGCTGACCTTCACCATGGACCCGGTCTCGGCGATCATCCTGCTGACCTCGCTCTACTGGGGCGCGCTCTTCGGCGGCTCGACCACCTCGATCCTGTTCAACATCCCGGGCGAACCCTCCTCGGTGGCGACGACCTTCGACGGCCACCCCATGGCCAAGCAGGGCCGCGCGACGGAGGCGCTCTCATTCGCCTTCCTGTCGGCCGGCATTGGTGCGCTGGCCGGCGTCATCCTCATCACGCTGCTTTCCGGCTGGGTCGCGAAATTCGCGCTGCGCTTCTCCTCGCCGGAGTATTTCGCGGTCTACTTCATGACCTTCGCGAGCTTCATCGGCTTGGGAGGCGCTTCGCCGTTCAAGGCGATTGTCTCCATGGGCGTCGGCTTCGCGCTCGCCTCGGTCGGCATGGACTCGGTGTCGGGCAATATCCGCCTGACCTATGATTTCGACGTGCTGCTCGGCGGCATTTCGTTCCTGATCGCGGTGATCGGGCTGTTCGGCATCGGCGAACTGCTGCTGACGATGGAGGAGGGGCTGCGTTTCGAGGGCGTCGCCGCCAAGGTCCGCGTCCGCGATGTCCTGCTCACCGCCGCCAAGCTGCCGCGCTACTGGCTCGCTTTGCTGCGCTCGAGCGCGATCGGGATCTGGATGGGCATCACGCCCGGCGGGCCGACGGCGGCCTCCTTCATGAGCTACGCCATGGCCAAGCGCTCCTCGCGCAACCCGGCGAAATTCGGCAAGGGCGAGCCCGAGGGCGTGATCGCGCCGGAGACGGCCGACCACGCTGCCGGATCCGCCGCGATGCTGCCGATGCTGGCGCTCGGCATCCCGGGCTCGGCGACGGCGGCCGTGATGATGGGCGGCCTGATGATCTGGGGCCTCAACCCTGGTCCCATGCTGTTCATCGAGCGGCCCGACTTCGTCTGGGGACTGATCGCCTCGATGTATCTCGGCAATGTCGTTGCGGTGGTCGTCGTGCTCGCGACCGTTCCGCTCTTCGCCTCGATCCTGCGCATTCCCTTCTCGATCGTCGCGCCGCTGATCGTGATGATCTGCTTCATCGGTGCCTATACCGTCGCCAGCAAGGAGTTCGACATCTGGGTCGCGCTGGCCTTCGGCATCGTCGGCTATGTCTTCAAGAAGCTCGACTATCCGATCGCGCCGCTGATCCTGGCGATGGTCATCGGCGACAAGGCCGAGGACGCCTTCCGCCAGTCGATGATCTTCAGCCAGGGTTCGCTCTCGATCTTCTGGTCTAACCCGCTGGTGACCACGCTGATGGGCATCGGGCTGGCCCTGCTGCTGCTGCCGCTGATCGGCTCGGCCATCCGCTCCCTGCGCGGCCGGGCCGTGACGGCCGCGGTCAAGGGCTGAGCCGCGTCATGCCGCTGCCGATTGTGGGATCAGGCGTAACGCGTTACGCTTGTTTCGCGAAACCGGAGGCCGGCTCATGTCCTTGGCCGCAGAACGAATGCGCGAGATGCGCCGGCGACGACGCGAGCAGGGGCTGCGCGAGGTTCGCATGCTTCTGCCCGACATGCGGTCCGCTGAAGTGCGGGAGCGGATCGCTCGTCAGTCCGCCGCCCTCGATCCCGTCGATGAGGCCGAGGCTCTCGCCTGGATCGAAGCAGTCTCCGAGTTCGATAACCCCGACCCGTCGGAAAAGTGGTGAAGCGCGGCGACATCGTCATCGTCGCTGCCTCTGGGGACTACAGCAAGCCGAGGCCGGCCGTCGTCGTTCAATCCGATGGCATGCCTGCCAACCATCCTTCCGTCGTGGTCTGTCAAATGACCTCGCTGCTGAGCGAGGCTTCGGACTTTCGCATCACTCTCGAGCCGAGCGCCGGCAATGGTCTGCGGTTGCGCTGCCAGATCATGGTCGACAAGCCGACCACGGTGAAAGCCGAGCGCGTTTCCCGCTCGATCGGCCGACTGACGACGGAAGAATTGTCGCGCCTGGACCGAGCCTTGGCCGTTGTCCTGGGCTTCGCTGACTGATCACGCCGCCTGCACGAAGGATCACCACCATGACCGAACCCTACAAGGGCATCCTGCCGATCGCCCCCACCATCTTCCACGACAATGGCGACCTCGATCTCGAGGGCAACCGCCGCGTCATGGATCTGATGGTAGACCAGGGCGTCGACGGCATCTGCATCCTCGCGAACTTCTCCGAGCAGTTCCTGCTCACCGACGCCGAGCGCGAGCAGGTGATGCATCTCTCTCTGGAGCAGGTCGCCGGGCGCGTGCCGGTGATCGTCACCACCTCGCATTTCTCGACCCGCATCGCCGCCCAGCGCGCCAAGGCCGCGGCCGATGCCGGCGCCAAGATGCTGATGATGATGCCGCCCTATCACGGCGCCCTCCTCAAGGCCGACGAGCAGGGCATGATCGAGCATTTCAAGCAGGTGGCAGACGCCTGCGGCATCCCGATCATCCTGCAGGATGCCCCGCTCTCGGGCGTGACGCTGACCGTGCCCTTCATGATCCGGCTGGCGAAGGAGGTGCCGCTCGTCCGCTACTTCAAGATCGAGGTTCCGGGCACCGCCAACAAGCTGCGCGCGCTGATCGAGGCCGGCGGCGATGCGGTGGTGGGACCCTTCGACGGCGAGGAGGCGATCACGCTGATGGCCGATCTGGAGGCCGGCGCGACCGGCACGATGACCTCCGCCATGATCCCGGATCTTATCAAGCCGATCCTCGCCGCCCACGCGGCCGGCGACCGCAAACAGGCCGCCGCGCTCTATGCGAAGGTGCTGCCGATCATCAATTACGAGAACCGCCAATGCGGCCTGCGCTCGGCCAAGGCGGTGATGAAGGAGGGCGGCGTGATCCGGTCGGAAGCCGTGCGCCATCCGCTGACGCCGCTGCACCCCAAGACCCGCGAGGGGCTGATCGAACTGGCGCGCGAGCTCGATCCGCTCGCCCTGCGCTGGGGGAAGTGAGCGAGGCGGGGCGCCGGCGCCCCGCCGCCGGCCGCTTCACCTAGAAGTTGACCTTGTCGGCGCCCTTGAGCTGTAGCATCTCGCGGGCGTCGGCCGGTGTCGCTACGTCGAGGCCGAGCCCCTCGATGATCATCCGGGCGGCTTTCACCTGGTCGGCGTTCGACTTCGCCAGCTGTCCCGGCCCGAGCCACAGCGAATCCTCCAGCCCGACCCGCAGATTCGCGCCCATCGCGACCGACATGGCGGCGATCGGCAGCTGATGGCGGCCGGCGCCCAGGACGGACCAGTGATACTGGTCGCCGAACAGCCGGTCGGCCGTGCGCTTCATGTGGACGACGTCCTCGGGGTGCGGCCCGATCCCTCCGAGAATGCCGAAGACCGACTGCACGAAGAAGGGTGGCTTCACCAGGCCGCGATCGACGAAATGGGCCAGCGTGTAGAGATGGCCGATATCGTAGCACTCGATCTCGAAGCGGGTGTTGTTCTCCGCGCAGGTGGTGAGGATGTTCTCGATGTCCTGGAAGGTGTTCTTGAAGATCCGGTCCTTCGAGCCTTCGAGATAGGGCCGCTCCCAGTCGTGCTTGAAGTCCTTGAACCGGGCCAGCATCGGGTAGAGCCCGAAATTCATCGAGCCCATGTTGAGCGAGGCGACCTCGGGCTTGAAATGCGCGCAGGGGCCGAGCCGCTCCTCGACGCCCATCGTCGGGGCGCCGCCGGTGGTGATGTTGATGACGCAGTTCGAGCGCTGCTTGATCACCTTCAGGAACGGCTCGAAGGCCTCCGGCGACTGGTCGGGCTGGCCGGTCACGGGGTTGCGCGCATGGACATGCACCAAAGCCGCCCCGGCCTCCGCCGCTCCCACCGCCGCGTCGATGATCTCTTCGGCCGTGACCGGCAGATGTGGCGACATCGAGGGCGTATGGATCGCGCCGGTGACCGCGCAGGTGATGATGACTTTGCGGTTCTTGGCCATGGCGGAGGTGTCCTTTCAGGCTTGATGGCGGTTCGAAGGGCCGGCGTCAGTCCGGCTTGGCACCCGAAGCGCGCTTATGCGCCTGCAGCGCGGCCAGCCGCGTGTCGCGCCAGTCGCTCAGGCGCTTGACGCGATCGGGCGACTGGGCGCCGCGCCATTCGCTCATCACGGTCTCGACCGTCGCAGCGTCGAACGGATTGCCGAGCCCCTCAGAGGACTTCACCATGCGGTCGAGCGAGGCCGAATAGCGCGCGCAGTAGTCGGGGATGCCGCCGGGCGCATTGAGCTCGATCGTCTCGAACGGCCCCATGAAGGACCAGCGCAGGCCCAGGCCATCACGGATCGTCTTGTCGACGTCCTCGGCACTGGCGACGCCCTCGCCGACGATGCGAAAGGCCTCGGCCAGCAGCACGGCCTGCAGGCGGTTCAGAACGAACCCGGGCTTTTCCTTGCGCAGCACGATCGGCACCTGGCCGGCCTGCTCGTAGATTGCCCGTGCCCGCTCGACCACCGCCGGGTCGGTCCAGGGCGCCGGCGCCAGCTCGACGATTGGCACGAGATGGGGCGGGTTGACCGGATGCGCGACGAGGCAGCGCGCCCGGCCCGCCAAGGTCTCGCTGAACACCGAGGCCATGATGAAGGAGGTCGAGGACGCCAGGATCGTCGAGGGCGGACAGAGCGCGTCCATCTCGGCGAAGAGCTGCTGCTTGGCCGCGACGGTTTCAGGCCCGTTCTCCTGCACGAGGTCGGCGCCGGTCAGGACATCGGCGAGGTCGCTGGCGACGCGGATGCGCGACAGCGATCCCTTGGGGTCCTCGACCAGCCCATGGCCCGCAAGTTCCTCAAGATTGGTGCCAATATGGGCCCGCGCCGCCTCCGCCGCGCCGGGCGCGACGTCATGCAGCGCGACGGAACAGCCATGGTTGGCGAAGACGGTGGCCCAGGCGCGGCCGATCAGGCCCGAACCGACGATGGCGATGTGGGTCATGACGCGGCGTTCCGTTGGACGATGCAAGGTCGGTCAAGTGATCCGTCATGCTCGCCCTTGTGGCGAGCATCCACGTCTTCGGCGTAGCGCTCGATGGCGGAAGACGTGGATGGTCGGCACAAGCCCGACCATGACGCGGAGGGCGCGGCGCTCCCGCCGAAAGGCCGGCGATCCATCACAGCCACAATACCTGCCGCCGGAGCGCGAGATCCTGGCTCAGCGCCCGCGACGGGCCGGTATGGACCACGCTGCCGCGCTCCAGCACCACGGCCCGGTCGGAAAGGGCGAGCGCCAGGTCGAGATGGTGGTCGACGATGACGATGCCGATCTCTTGCCGGAGCTTGTCGAAGGCTTCAAACAGCTCCTCGACGACGGCCGGTGCCAACCCCTCGAAGGGTTCGTCGAGCAGCAGCACGCGGGTGTCGCCCGAGAGCGCGCGCGCCACCGCCACCATCTGCTGCTCGCCGCCCGACAGATAGTCGGCGGGCGAATGCCAGCGCTGCTTGATGCGCGGGAAGAAGGCGAAGATCTTCTCGTCGTCCCAATGCGTGCCGTTGCCGGTGACGCGCTTGAGCCGCCCGAGCTCCATATTGTCCTTGACGCTCATGCCCGCGAAAAGCCCGCGGCCCTGCGGCACATAGGCGATGCCGGCGCGCGCGATCGCGGCGGGCGGCTGCCCGGCGATGTCCCGGCCCGCGAGCGTGATCGTGCCGCTCGCCGGCGGGGCGATGCCGGTGATGGTCTTGAGCAGGGTCGACTTGCCGGCGCCGTTGCGGCCGAGCAGCGCGACGATCTCGTTCTCATGCACGTCGAGCGAGACCTGCCGCAGGATGTGGCTCTTGCCGTAGAAGGTGTCGACCTTGTCGAGGCCGAGCAGGACGGGGCTGCGCGCGGCGCTCTGGCGCGGTTTCTCGGCCAGCGCATGCGCGCCCGAGCCGATATAGACCTCCTGCACGCGCGGCGAGGAGCGCGCATCCTCGACCGTGCCGTCGACCAGCACCGAGCCCTCGTTCATCACCGTCACATGGTCGGCGATAGCGAAGACGCGGTCGATGTCGTGCTCGACCAGCAGTACCGGCAGATCGGTCGAGATCGACTTGATCAGATTGCCGACGCGCTCGCGCTCGGCCGCGGCGAGCCCCGCCAGCGGCTCGTCGAGCAGCAGCACGCGCGGCTTGGTCGCGAGCGCCAGGCTCATGTCGAGCAGGCGCTGGCCGCCATAGCTCAGCGATCCGGCTTCCGCCGTCTCGATGCCGCGCAGGCCCATCGTGTCGATCACGGTCGCGGTCTGCGCGTTGACCTCGGCGAGCGCGCCGGCCGGCCGCCAGAAGCCGAAGCGTGCACTGGCGCGGGCCTGGACGGCGAGCCGCACATTCTCCTCGACCGACAAGGTGGGGAAGAGGTTGGTGATCTGGAAGGCGCGGCCGATTCCGGCTTGCGTGATTGCCTCCGGCGACATCCCGCCGATCGCGCGCTCGCGCAGCCTGACCTCGCCGCGATCGGGCGGAAACAGCCCCGAGATGAGGTTGAAGGCCGTGGTCTTGCCCGCGCCATTGGGGCCGATCAGCGCATGCAGCTTGCGGTCGGCCATCGTGATGTCGACCCCCTCGACCGCCTTGATGCCGCCGAAGCTCTTCGCGAGACCGCGCGCCCTCAGGATCGTACCGTCGGTCGGATCGGCCGGCTTCATGAAGGCCGGCAGCGTCACGGTGCCGGCCTTGCGCTCCGCCATCGCCGCATCGCCCACGACCGACTTGCGGAAGGGCCGCAGGAGCCGCTCGCCGAAGCCGACGATGCCGGTCGGCGAGAACACGATGAAGCCGACGAAGAGCAGGCCGAACCAGAACAGCCAGTTCGGCGTGAGGCTGGAGAGATAGTCGCGGAAGATCACGAAGAACAGCGCACCCAGCGCCGGCCCGAGAAACGAGCGCATGCCGCCGATCACGACCATCGCCAGCAATTCGCCGGAGAACGCGACCGAAATCGGCTCGGCCGAGGTCATCCGGTTGTTGAACAGCAGCAGCGAGCCGGCGAGCCCCGTCAGGGCGGCCGAGAGCGTGAAGGCGATTAGCTTGTAGCGGTCGGTGGCATAGCCGAGGAAGCGCGCGCGCTGCTCGTTCTCGCGGATCGCCACCAGCACGGTGCCGACAGGCGAGCGATGAAAGCGCCAGAGACCGTAGACGACGGCCAAGCCGATCAGCGCGACGAGGACATAGAAGCGCGAGGCCTCCTCGAAATCGATGCCGAGGAAGAGCGGCCGCGTGATGCCGCCGAGCCCGTCCTCGCCGCCGGTCACCGCCGTCCAGCGGAAGGCGACGGAGTAGGTCATCGCCGCCAGCGCCAGCGTCAGCAGCGAGAAATAGACGCCCTTGCGCCGCAGGATCAGCGCCCCGAAGGCAAACGCGATCAGCCCGACGAAGAGCACGGCCAGTAGGATCGGCAGGGCGAATTGGCCCGGCAGCCAGTTGCGCTGGATCAGCCCTGCGGCATAGGCGGCGAGCCCGAACCAGGCGCCATGGCCGAAGGAGACCAGACCCGTGGTGCCGACGAGGATGTTGAGCGCCATGCAGGCGATGGCGAAGACGACGATTTCGGTCGCCGAGGTCGTGCCGAGCCCGATGACATCCATCAGGAAGGGCAGGGCGAGCAGGCCGGCGGCGGCGATGAAGAGGGGCGCGTGGTCGCGCTGTGCGGGTGTCATGGGCGTAACGTTTCCGTCGTCCGCAGGCGAGACGGTTCCCGCTCCCTCCCCCCGCTTGCGGTGGGGAGGGCTGGGGTGGGGGGCAGTGCCGCTCGGCGCGACGATGAGGGACGGAGTTCGGGCTTTCCGCCCCCCCACCCGCACCCTCCCCACCGCAAGCGGGGGGAGGGGAATGGCAGCCGTGATGCGTTGGGAATGAGGATCATCGCGGCCTCACTCGAAACGCTGGATGCGTTCGCCGAACAGGCCGCGGGGCCGAAACAGCAGGACGAGCAGCATCATCAGATAGATCACGGCGGTGGACCATTGCGTGTAGCCGAGCCCGATCGTGATGCCCTTCACCAGCCCGACCATCAGCGCGGCCACCACCACGCCCCAGAACGAGCCCAGGCCCCCGATGACGACGACGACGAAGGCGGGAGTGATGATCTCCTGCCCCATGGCGGGATGGATCGAATAGATCGGCGCCAGCAGCACGCCGGCCAGCCCCGCCAGCCCGATGCCGATGCCGGCGACCGCGACCATGTAGGGCTGCAGCGAGATGCCGAGCGCGCCGACCATGTCGGGGTTCTGCACGCCGGCGCGCACGACGCGGCCGAAGGCGGTGCGCTGCAGCAGGAACCAGAGGCCGAGCACACAGCCGGCCGCGATCAGGAGCAGCATCGCCCGGTAGCGCGAATAGATGAAGTCGCCGATGAAGATCTGGCCGCGCAGCTCACGCGGGATCGAGAAGGAGAGCGGCGGCGCTCCGAAGATCATCCGCAGCGACTGCTCCGCCACCATGGCGAGCCCGAAAGTGAGCAGCAGCGAGAGAATTGGATCGGATCTGTAAAATCGCTGAAATAGTCCGCGCTCGACGACGATGCCGATCAGCGCGACCAGCACGGGCGAGGCCACCATGGCGCCGCCGAAGCCGATATGCGGGGCCAGCACGATCGTGAGATAGGCGCCGATCGCATAGAAGGCGCCATGCGCCAGATTGACGATGCCGCCCAGCGAAAAGATCAGCGACAGGCCGAGCGCGATCAGGAGGTAATAGACCCCGTCGAGCAGCCCGTTCAGCACCTGCTGGATGAAGAGGGTGAGCAAGGATTGGCCTTTATCGGAAAGCGCGCTGCAGGAAGGGGCCTTCAGCGTGGCGCGTCATGGTCGGGCCTGACCCGACCATCTGGGAAACCAGAGGTCTCCCGTCATGAGATTCCCGGGTCGGCGCTGCGCGCCGCCCGAGAATGACGGACGAGTGCTCAGCTCATCTTGCAGACGGCCTCATCGCCGCTGGTGGCGATGACCTCCATGTCCTCGTTCGGGCCGGGCACGGCGGGCGAGGAGGTGAAGAGGTCCCAGGGGTTCTTCACCTGGGCCGGCGGCAGCGCCGTGATCGTGTACATCTCGCTGATGAGTTGGTGGTCGGAGGCGCGGAAATAGCCGGGCCGGCCCTTGAGCACGTCGAACTTGGCGCCCTTTTCCCAATGCTCCAGGATCTTGGCCGTCTCCGTCGATTTCAGCTCGTTCATCGACTGCGCCATGATCTTCACGGCCATGTAGTCGCCCCAGGCCTGGTTCTCGGGCGGCTTGCCGTACTTCTTGGTGAAGGCGGCGACAAAGGCCTTTGTGCCGGGGGTGTCGATCAGATGGTGCCAGACGCAGGGCCAGATGCCGGCGAAATTGTCCTTGCCCGCGGCCCAGGCCAGCGCCGTGTCGAAGCCGAAGCCGGCGACCGGGAAGGTCAGGCCGAACTCGGCATATTGCTTGAGGAAGTTGGTGATCTGGTTGCCGGCGAGGTTCGAGATCACGAGGTCGGGCTTGGCGGCGCGGATCTCCAGCAGCAGCGCCGAGAAGTCGGTCGCGTCCGTCGGCACCAGCTTGTCGGCGGCGAACTGGCCGCCATTGGCCTCCATGAAGCGCTTGGCGACCTTGAGCAGGTCATGGCCGAAGGCGTAGTCGGCGGTGAGCGAGAACCACTTCTTGCCCTTCACCAGCCCCTGCGCCATCAGCGAGCGGCCGCAGCTCTTCACATACATCGAGTTCTGGTGCTCGACATGGAACATGTAGCGGTTGCAGCTCTCGCCGCGCAGTGCGTCCGAATTGCCGCCGGTGTTGACGAAGAGCGTCTTGTTGCGCGCCGCGACCTGCGAGATCGTCAGGCAGGAGGCCGAGGAGATTTCGCCGAGGATGCAGGTGACCTTGTCGCGCTCGATCATGCGCTCGGCCTTGGTCGAGGCCGTCTGCGGATTGACCGAATCCTCCTTCAGCGCCTCGAGCTTGCGGCCGTTGACGCCGCCGGCCGCATTGATCTCCTCGACCGCGAGATCGACCGCCATCACGCCGTATTCGCCGAGCGGGCCGAGAAAGCCCGTCCGTGGCGTCAGATGGCCGAAGCGGATCGCGTCGGGCGTCTGCGCCAGGATAATCGAGGGGCTGGCGATCAGGCCGGCGGCGGTGCCGGCACCGAGGCCGGCGAGCGCCTGCCGGCGCGAGAGTCGGGTCGTCTTCGACAGGTCTGACATGAGCGTTCCTCCCAGAACGGGCGCCGCACCGTTGGGGCGTCGGCGGATGTTGATCAGCGGTCTGACGCCGCTTGTCGTGATCTGTGATCACAGTTAGGTTGGCAGACATGACCGCCGCTGTCCAGCCCTTGCGAAGCGCCACCGAGCGCCCGGCTTCCCCGGGCGACGCAGACTCATCCGCGCTCGATGCCATCGGCGCCTTGGCCCGTGAGACGCTGGGCGAGCGCGTCACGGGCGAATTGCGTGCGCTGCTGGTTGCGGGCCGTCTGGCGCCCGGCGAGAAACTCTCGCTGCGCCGCGTCGCCGAAGCGCTCGGCGTCTCGATGATGCCGGTGCGCGAGGCGGTCAGCCGGCTCGCGGCCGATGGCGCGCTCGAAGTGTTGCCCGGGCGGGCGGTGCGGGTGCCCGTGCTCTCGCTGGCGCAGTTCCGCGAACTGACGCGGCTGCGCCTCGTCGTCGAAGGCTTTGCGGCTGAGGAGGCGGCGCGGCAGGCGACGCCCGCCGATGTCGACCGGATCGCAGCCTTCGATGCAGCCTTCCGCCAGGCGGCGAGCGCCGAGCCGCCCGACAGCGCCGCGGCCGTCGCCGCCAATCGCGACTTGCATTTCGCGCTCTACGAGGCGGCCGCGATGCCAAGCCTGATCGAGATGATCGAGCGGCTCTGGCTCAAGGCCGGGCCGATCCTCAATCTCGACATGCGCCACGAGCCGCGGAGGCTCGAGGGCGGCAGCGCCATGCAGGCCCATGCCCGCCTGCTGGAGGCCGTGCGCCGCCGGGACGCGCCGGCCGCCCGCGCGGCGCTGGAGGACGACATCGCGGCCGCCGCCGCCCATATCGAGGAAACGGGCCAGCTTCGGGCCTGACGAGGAGAGACGGAATGGATCTGCAGATCAAGGGGCTGCGCGTGCTGGTGACGGCCGGCGCCAACGGCATCGGCCGCGCCACGGCGCGCGCCTTCGCGGCCGAGGGCGCGAAGGTCCATATCTGCGACGTCGACCATGCCGCGCTCGCCGACATGGCGAAGAGCGACCCGGCGATGACGCAGTCGGTCTGCGACGTCTCGGACAGGGCCGCCGTCGCGCGGCTGATGGAGGAGGCGCTGGCGGCGCTGGGCGGGCTCGATTGCCTCGTCAACAATGCCGGCATCGCTGGCCCGACGGGACGCGTCGACGAGATCGCCCCCGAAGATTGGGATTCCTGCGTCGCGATCGATCTGACCGGGCAGTTCAACTGCACGCGGCTAGCGGTCCCGCATCTCAAGCAGTCGAAGAACGCCTCGATCGTCAATCTCTCCAGCCAGGCCGGCAAGCACGGCTTCCCGCTGCGCTCGCCCTATGCGGCGGCGAAATGGGGCGTCATCGGCTTCACCAAGGCGCTCTCCGCCGAATTGGGCGAATTCGGCATCCGCGCCAATGCGATCTGCCCCGGCCTCGTCGAGGGGCCGCGCATCCAGAGCGTCATCGCCAACAAGGCGCGCAGCTTCAACGTCTCGCATGAGGAGATGACGCAGCGGCTCTTCGCCGGCGTCTCGATCAAGCAATTCGTCGATCCCGCCGACATCGCGAAGCAGATCGTCTTCCTCGCCTCGCCCTTCGCGAAGACGATCTCGGGGCAGGAGATCTCGGTCTGCGGCGACACGCGCATGCTGGCCTGACGGCCGGCCCGGCGCGGCCGCTCAGCCGGCGTTGTCGGCGACCCATTGCGCGAGCACGGTAGCCGCGGCCATGAAATCGTCGATCGCCATCGCCTCCAGCGGGTTGTGGCTGCCGTTCTCGTTGCGCACGAACAGCATCGCGACCGGTACGCCCGCGGCGGCAAACGCCGCGGAATCATGCGAGGCCGGGCTGCCCAGCGGCATGGCGGGAATGCCGAGCCGCTCCGCCGCATCCGTCAGCGCCGTCCGGATACCGGGATCGACCGGGCCGACCGCAGCCGAGGCGCGCGTTCCCAGGTCGAACACGACGCCGCGCTCGGCCTCGATCCGCGCGATCGCCTCATGCATCCGCGCCTCCACGCCGGCGAGCACCGCCTCGTCATAAGCGCGCACATCGAGGCTGAAGCGAAATTCGCCCGGCACGGTGGTCATGCCGTGCTTGTCGGCATCGGTGTGGAAGCGCCCGAAGGTCACGGCCATTCCCTCACGGCGCGCCTCGTGCTCGGCCCAGATCGCATCGAGTTCCGCCGCCAGCGCCATGCCGGCCATGGCCGCGTCGCGGCGGAAGCGCCGGGGCGTGCCGACATGATCGTAGCGGCCGAGGATGCGCGCATTCGGATAGCGGAAATTGCCGGGGATGCCGGTGCAGATCGCGATCGGGAATCCGGCCTCGACCAGGCTCGGCGCCTGCTCGATATGGACCTCCAGAAAGGCCCGGATCCGGCCGGGGTCGAGGCTGCGCTCGCGGCGCCGCAGCGCCTCGGGATCGCCGCCGCAGCCCCGGATATGGTCGGCGAGGGGGCGGCCGGTATCGATGCGTTTGGCCTCCAGCGCGCCCTCAGGCAGCGTCCCGAGCGCGCCGCGACTGCCGATATAGGAGACCTGGAACCAGACGCTCTCCTCCGCGCGCACCCCCATCACCGTCAGGTCGTGCCGCGGGGCCACGCCCAGAGCCCGGAGCGCAGCCAGGGTGACGAGACCCGCCACCACGCCGGCAGCGCCGTCGAAATTGCCGCCATGGGGCACGCTGTCGAGATGCGATCCCATCAGGATCGCCGGGGCTGACGGATCGCTGCCGCGCCAGGTCGCATAGGTGTTGAGCGCGGCGTCGGTGGTCACCGCGAGCCCCTCCGCTGCGGCGGCCTCCGCGAAGACGCGATGGCCGAAATCCTCGCCCGCGCCATAGGTATCGCGCATGATGCCGGGGTTTCCGGGGCTGCCCTCGGCCAGTCTCGCAAAGAGGCGCTCGGCGAGGCCGCGCTGCGCCGCGACGGCGGCCGCCAGTCGCTCCGGAGAGATCGCAAGCACCGGCTGCTCCGTCTCTGGCGCGGGGGTCGTTGGCATGGAGGCATCCTCATCGGCTGTCTCGTCAGGGCACTCCCATGCGGGAGCGTCCCGACGCATCGCAACACTGCGGGAGCGCATGCGGACAGGCAATGAGCACGGCCGGGCAGATGCCGCCCTGAGCATTCACCCGGCGAATACCGGCCATGTCCCGCGCCCGCCGGGCCTGCCGACGGGGCCTGATCTGCCGCATCGGCAGGCAGATGGCGCGCAAGCATGCGCTGGCCGCCGCCGCAAAGTCCGCAATCGGCAGGTGGGGCGCATCGAGGAGCCGCGCGAGCCGGCTGCTGTCCGCCACGACGTGGGTTGCGGTTGGCACGGCAGTTGCTGGCCTGCGGCGCCCACCGGCCGAGGATCGACGTCATTCAGATCGCTGCGCCTGCCCCTTCCGCGACCATGTCCGCCCAGCCGCTGACGCTCGACGGCATCACGCACAGCTATGGCGGCGGGCTGGCGGTCGACAACGTCACGCTCGAGGTCAAGGGCGGCGAACTCGTCGCGCTGCTCGGCCCCTCCGGCTGCGGCAAGACCACCCTGTTGCGGATCGTCGCCGGCTTCATCCAGCAGGGCAACGGCAAGGTCCTGATCGATGGCCGCCCGATCGACACCCTGCCGCCCAACCGCCGCGAGATCGGCATCGTCTTCCAGAACTACGCGCTGTTCCCGCACATGACGGTGGCCGAGAACATCGCCTATGGGCTGGCCGCCCGCGGCGAGAGCCGCAGCGTGCAGGCCCAGCGCGTCGAGGAGATGCTCGCCACCGTCCAGATGGCGGGCTTCGCCGACCGCAAGCCCAAGCAGCTCTCCGGCGGGCAGCAGCAGCGCGTTGCGCTGGCGCGGGCACTCGCCATGCGGCCGCGCATCCTGCTGCTCGACGAGCCCTTCGCGGCCCTCGACAAGAACCTCCGTCTCGACATGCAGATCGAGATCAAGCGGCTGCAGCGCCAGTTCGCGCTGACCGCGATCATGGTCACGCACGACCAGGACGAGGCGATGGCGATCGCCGACCGCATCGCCGTGATGAGCCAGGGCCGGATCGAGCAGCTCGGCACGCCGGTTCAGGTCTATGACGAGCCCGCCACGCTGTTCGTCAACAGCTTCATCGGCTCCAGCAACCTCCTGAGCGGGCAGATCGCGGCGCCTGTCGAGGGCGGTTACACGGTGACGCTCGGCAACGGTGCCGCCTGGACGGTGCCGTCCGCCGCCCGCTTCGCACCCGGCCAGCCGGTTCTCGTCTCGGTCCGCCCCGAGCAGATGCGGCTCGCCGACGAGGCCGGGGAGGGCCGCTTCCCGGTTGAGCTCATGCTGAGCCTGCCGATCGGCGGCGAGCTGATCCATGACGTGACCAGCGCCGATGGCAGCTCTCTGAAGATCGCGATGCCGCGCCGTCCCGGCATGGCCTCGGGCCGCTCCGGCACGGCCTTCTGCGGCCTCGCCGACCATGCCCGCCCCGTCCTCTTTGCCGCCCAACCCTGAACCGGAGCCCCTGCCGATGACACAGATGAACCGTCGAGATCTCCTGGCCGGCGCCGGCGCGCTCGGTCTGGCGTCGCTCCTGCCGCTGCGCGCCAGCGCCTCGGGCAGCCTCACCGCCGCGATCTATCCCGGCACCTGGGAAGAGGCCTATCGCGGCGTCGTCGCTCCGGCGCTCAAGAAGAACGCCGGCGTCGACGTCGCCTTCGACGCGCTGTTCGCCGTCGATCAGGTCGCCAAGGTGCGCGCCGCGCGCGGCGTGCCGCCCTTCGACTGCTTCGTGCTCGATCCCGGCCCGGCCGCGGCGGCGCAGGCCGCCGGCCTGTTCGAGCCGATCGATCCCGCCAAGCTGACCAATGCCGCCAAGATCCCGACGGGCCTGATCAAGTCGCATGGCGTGACCTGCAACGCCCAGGTCGTCGGCATCGCCTACAACCCGAAGAAGTTTGCGACCCCGCCCAAGGGCTGGGCCGACCTGTTCAAGTCGCCTTATGTCGAGCGGCTGGGCCTCACCGGCTTCCAGACCACCTTCGGCACGGTCTCGATCATCGAGATGGCGAAGGTCTTCGGCGGCTCCGCCACCAATGTCGAGCCGGTCTTCGCCGAGCTGAAGAAGGCCGTCTCGAAGGCGGCTGCGGTCGCCGCGCCCGCCGCCATGCCCGGCCTGTTCCAGCAGGGCCAGATCGACATCATGTACACCAACACCAACACGGTCGCGACGCTGAAGGGTCGCGGCGTCGATATCGAGTTCATCAAGCCCGAGACCGGCGCGATCACCTTCCAGACCACGCTGCACATCGTGAAGGGCGCCGACAACGTCGCCAACGCCTACAAGTACATCGACACCGCGATCTCGTCGGATGTGCAGGCCGCGCTGCAGAAGCAGCCCTACAACATGGTCCCGATCAACAAGGACGTGAAGCTGGTCGAGACGCTCGACATCAAGTCGCTGGATGAACTGGCGACGATGGTCACGCATGACTGGACGGTGATCAACCCGCAGCGCGCCGCCTGGATCGAGCGCTTCAACAAGGAAATCACCAAGTAGGACGCAGCGATGGCGGGCATGGCTGCAGCGGCCGCCGGGAGCGGTGGCGTTCCGGGAGCCAGGGTCGACTGGCGCCTCGCGGCGCCGCTCGGCCTGACCTATCTCGCCTTCTTCGCAGCCCCCTTCGCGATCCTGCTCGGCATCAGCTTCTATGCCGATGCCGAGCAGACGCGGCTGGGGCTCGATTCCTGGGCCAAGTTCTACGGCGATGCCTTCTACCGGAAGGTGATCTTCGACACGCTCAAGCTCGGCGTCTTCGCCGTGCTGGCGACGACGCTGCTGGCCTATCCGCTCGCGCTGGTCTTCCGGGCGTCGAGCCCGCGCGTGCAGCGCCTGCTGATCTTCATCATCCTGATGCCGCTCCTGACCTCGGTCGTGATCCGCACCTTTGCCTGGATCGTCATCCTGGCGCGCGAGGGCGTGCTCAACCAGACGCTGATCGGGCTCGGGCTGACCTCGACCCCGCTCAATCTGCTTCAGACCGAGCTCGGCCTCGTCATTGCGCTGACGCAGATCGAGATGCCGCTGATGCTGCTGCCGCTCCTGACCATCATGAACCAGATGGACCAGAACCTCGTCGATGCCTCGCGCGCGCTCGGCGCCTCGAAATGGCGGACCTTCTTCCGGGTCATCCTGCCGCTGACGCTGCCGGGCTGGATCGCCGGCGCGACGCTGGTCTTCGCCTCGGCGACGACCGCCTTCATCTCGCAATCGGTCATCGGCGGCGCGCGGTTGGTCTATCTGCCCTCGCTGATCTGGCAACAGTCGATGGTGGTCTACAACTGGCCCTTCGCCGCGGTCGCCTCGCTGACGCTGCTCTTCACCGTGCTGGCGGGCATCATGGCGCTCGGCTGGCTCGGCCGCTTCGCCAGGACGAGCTGAGGAACAGGCCATGCAGCGCTCCACCCCCGGCGACATCGCCTACAGCTGGATCATCGGCCTGCTCGCGGGGCTCGGCATTCTGATCCTGGTCGGGCCGGTGCTGGTCGTGATCGCGACCTCCTTCACGACGTCGCAGACGCTGAAATTCCCGCCACCCGGCCTGTCGCTGCGCTGGTACGGCGAATTGTTCGACACCGCCCGCTCGGCCCAGATTCACTTGGCCGCGCTGAACAGCCTCTGGGTCGCCGGCCTCGCCACCGCCATCGGCGGCGTGCTCGCGGTGTTCGCGGCCCTGGCGATCTCACGCGTCGCGCGGCCCTCGGCGCGCGTGCTGGAGGCGAGCTTCCTGTCGCCGCTGGTGCTGCCGACGCTGTCCTACGGCTTGGCCGCCCTGATGTTCTTCTCGGTGCTCGGCATCCGGCCCTCGCTCAACCTGCTGATCGCGGGCCATCTCATCGTGATCGCGCCCTTCGTCTTCCGCACCACGCTGGCGAGCCTGTCGCAGCTCGATCCGGCCCTGCTCGAGGCCTCCGCCAATCTCGGCGCGAGCCGCCTCTACGGCTTCCGCCGGATCACCCTGCCGCTGATCGCGCCGGGGATCGCGGCTGGCTGCTTCCTCGCCTTCATCTCCTCGATGGACAATGTCCCGGTCTCGCTCTTCCTCTCGACCGCGCGCACGGCCATGCTGCCGATCCGGATGTGGGGGATGATGGAGACGACGCTCGACGTCCGCATCGCCGCCATCGCCGGCGTGCTGATCCTGGCGACGCTGATCCTGATGCTCGTGATGGACCGCCTCACCGGCCTGACGCGGCGGATGAGCGGGTGAAGCTTCGCACGGCGATAGGGCGCGCCATGCTCGGGCTCGACCCGAGCATCTCGTGCCGGAGATTCTCGGGTCTGCGCTTCGCTCCGCCCGAAAATGACGTGTTCGGCAGCATGCCTGCGGGATGGAGACTGACATGACCTACGACCGCGACCTGATCGGCTACGGCGCCAACCCGCCCAATCCGCAATGGCCGGGCGGGGCCCGCATCGCAATCAACTTCGTGATGAACTACGAGGAAGGTTCCGAGCCCTCCGTCCAGGACGGCGAGGGCTACACCGAGCTCGGCCTGACCGAGGCGAACGGCCTGCCGACCGGGGTCAAGGGCCGCGACCTCGCCGGCGAGGGTATGTTCGCCTATGGCAGTCGCGTCGGCTTCTGGCGGTTGATGCGGCTGTTCCAGGAGCGCGGCCTGCCCATGACGGTGTTCGGCTGCGCGCTCGCCATCGAGCGCAATCCGGAGGCGGCGGCCGCGATCCGGGCGTCCGGTTTCGACGTTTGCTGCCATGGCTGGCGCTGGATCAAGCATTACGATCTGACGGAGGCCGAGGAGCGCGAGCATATCCGCAAGGCCATCCTCTCGCTCGAAGCCACGGTCGGCGAGCGTCCGCTCGGGTGGTACTGCCGCTATGGGCCGAGCGTGAACACGCGCCGGCTCGTCGTGGAGGAGGGTGGTTTCCTCTATGATTCCGACGCGTATGACGACGAACTGCCCTACTGGAAGGTGGTCGACGGCAAGCCGCATCTCGTCGTGCCATATTCGCTCGTCAACAATGACGGCAAGTTCGGCTCGGGCTTCTTCGCCACCTCGAACGACTATTTCGACTGGCACAAGGACGCCTTCGACATGCTTTATGCGGAAGGGGCGACCCAGCCCAAGATGATGTCGGTCGGCCTGCATATGCGCCTGATCGGCCATCCGGCCCGCGCGGCCGGCCTCGCGCGCTTCCTCGACTATGTCCAGAAGCACGAGGGCGTCTGGGTGACCGGTCGGCTCGACATTGCGAAGCACTGGGCGAAGACGCATCCTTTCCAGCCAGCCTGACGCGCGTCATGCTCAGCCCCCTCGGCCGTCATTCCGGACAAGCCGCCCCCGGGTCCTGCCTTCGGCAGGCCCGAGGACAGGCTCCACGGCGCCGATCCGGAATCCATCGTAGGGTACGGCGTTCTATGATGGATTCCGGGTCTGCGCTGCGCTGGCCCGGAATGACGATTGCTCTCTGATGGACGGAAAGACAAAAGCCTTGCCCAAGCCCGACCTCATCGTCGCCCTCGGCGATACGCGCTACCTGATCGAGCGGCCCTTCGGCTCCTGGCCGGAGAATGCCGGCTTCGTCACCGATGTGACGGTCGATGCCCGCGGGCATGTCTTCGTCATGCTGCGGCACGATCCTTTGACCCAACCCGACGATCCGCGCGTGGTCGAATTGTCGCCCGAGGGAGACTATCTCGGCGGCTGGGGCGGCGACCTGATCGCCGATTCCCACATGCTCACCGTCGATGCACAGGGGCGCATCCTCTGCGTCGATCGTGACATGCATGAGATCGTCATCTGCTCGGCGAGCGGCGAGCGCCTGGGCGGCCTCGGCCAGCGCGGCGAGCCGCTCTCGCCCTTCAACCACCCGACCGACGTGCATGTCTCGGCCTGGGGCGACATCTATGTCGCCGATGGCTATGCCGCGAGCCGCATCCATCGCTTTTCGGCCTATGGCGTCCATCTCCAGAGCTGGGGCGAGCACGGCTCGGGCGAAGGCCAGTTCGGCTGGCCGCACGCGCTCTGGACCCATGCCGATGGCCGCGTCGTCGTCGTCGACCGCACGCACAACCGCGTCCAGGTCTTCGACCGAAATGGCCAGCATCTCGCGACCTGGAGCCATTTCCGCGACCCCGTCGCGATCTGGGGCGACGATCAGGGAAACACCTATGTCACGGACACGCAGCCGACCCTGCAGAAGATCGGCCCCCATGGCGAGCGGCTCGGCCGCTGCCGGCCCTTCCTCAACGGCGCGCACGGCCTCTACGGCATGCCGGGCGGTGACATCCTGCTGGCCGAGAGCAATCCGAGCCGGCTGACGCGGCTGCGGCTGCTGGAGGAGTAGCAAGGGAACCACGCCGTCATTCCGGGGCTTCGCGCCAGCGAAGAGCCCGGAACCCATGAACACAGGTGGTCGTCCAGAAGTCGAGCACCCGACCTCTCATTCCTGATGGAACAGTGTTCATGGGTTCCGGGCTCGCGCCTTCGGCGCGCCCCGGAATGACAGCGGTGTTTCCTCCCACTAGGCGAACAGAGCTATGACCACACTGATCATCTGGGGCGGGACGCTCCTCACCGGCTTCGACGGGGAGGGCGAGCCGGTCCTTTTGGACGATGCCGGCGTCGCCTGCGAGGCGGGGGCGATCCTGGCGACCGGGCCGCTCGCCGATCTCAAGGCGGCCTATCCCGAAGCGACCGTGACCGGCGGGCGTGACTTCGCGATCACGCCGGGCTTCGTCAACGCGCATCACCATGTCGGCCTGACGCCGCTGCAACTCGGCTCGCCGGACCACCCGCTGGAGCTCTGGTTCGCCAGCCGCATCGCGCTGCGCGATGTCGATCTCTATGCCGACACGCTGTTTTCCGCCTTCGAAATGATCGAGAGCGGCGTCACCACCGTGCAGCACCTCCACAGCCGCGCGCCGGGAACGCCCACGGACATCCTTGCTGCCGCCGAGAAGGTCATCAGCGCCTATCGCGATATCGGCATGCGCGCCTCCTACTCGATGGCGCTGCGCGACCAGAACCGGCTCGTCTACGAGGCCGACCAGGATTTCGTCGCCCGTCTGCCCGAGGAGTTGCGCCCGGCCGCGAGTGCCTTCTTCCAGCGCTTCACCGTCCCGCTCGCCGACCAGGTCGCGGTCTTCGAAGAATTGCTGGCACGCCATGGCAACGGTGACCGCATCCGCATTCAGATCGCGCCCGCCAACCTGCACTGGCTCTCGGAGGAGGCGCTCGACGTCACCGGCGAGCTGCAGCGCCGCACCGGGCTGCCGGTCCATATGCATGTGCTCGAGACGCCCTATCAGAAGGCATATGCCCGCAAGCGCACGGGCGGCTCGGCGCTTAGCCATCTCGACCGGCTCGGCCTGCTCGGCCCGCATTTCACCATCGGCCATGGCGTCTGGATGAGCGAGGCCGATATCGAGCTCGCGGCCGATCGCGGCGTCTGCATCTGCCACAACTGCAGTTCGAATTTCCGGCTGAAGAGCGGCGTCGCCCCGGTCAACCGCTTTCTCGCCCGCAGCATTCCCGTCGCCATCGGCATCGACGAGGCCGGCATCAACGACGACCGCGACATGCTGCAGGAGATGCGGCTCGTCCTGCGCGCCCATCGCGAACCGGGCATCGACGCACCCCACCCCTCACCGGCGCAGGTGCTGCGCATGGCGACCGAAGGCGGCGCGCGCACGACGCCTTTCGCCGGCCGCATCGGCCGTCTGGAGCCGGGCATGGCGGCGGACCTCGTGATGTTCGACTGGCCGGCGGTGACCTTTCCCTATCAGGACGATGGCCTCGGCTTCGTCGAGGTGCTGGTCCAGCGTGCCAAGGCGAAGGCCGTCCACAGCGTCATGATCGCCGGCGAATTCGTCTATCGCGAGCGCCGCTTCACCAGGCTCGACCGCGATGCCGTTCTGGCCGGCCTGGCCGAGGCGCTGGCGAAACCGAAGAAGCCGGCCGAGCAGGACCGTATCGCGCTGTCGCAGGCGCTGCTGCCGCATGTCCGGCGCTTCTACGACGGCTATCTCGACGGGCAGGGCGACGAGCCCTTCTATCGCCCGAGCGGGCGCTTCTGACGGGCTCACCTGCTGGATACCGGGCTCAGCGATCGCGGCCGTCATCCTGGGCGGCCGAAGGCCGACCGGGATCCATCATCGGGCGCAGTTGGAGCCCCCCGATGGATCCCGACCTGCGCCGCTGCGCGGCTGGTCCAAGATGACGGTGGAGGTTCATCGGTCTCCAGAAGCGACGCTCAATGCCCCCGCGAAACCCGCTTCTGCGCCAGCCGCACGGCCGCGGGGATCGGCGCGATCACCGGCACGGGGAAGCGTAGCGAGAGGGATTGCGCCGCCTGGCCGAGCGGGCCGCCGCCTATCACGAGCGCCTGCGCGCCCAGCGTCTCGATCGCCTCCTTGCAGGCCTCGGCCAGCGCCTCCACCAGCGTGGCGTGATCGGCCATGATCGCGTGGACATCGCCCTTCGTCAGCGCGACGCCCCGGAACGTCTTGGCATGGCCATAGGCTTGCGCCAGCCCGGTGATCGAGGAAACGAGATCGGGCGTCGTCGTCACCACCGCGAAGGGCCGCCGGCCCGCTCCCGCCTCGGCCATGCCGGCCTCGGCGATGCCGGTGACCGGGCAGGAAAGGCGAAGCCGCAGCGCCGCCAGGCCGGGATCACCGAAGGCGGCGATGATGACGCCGTCCGGCGGGGCGGTGGTGATGGTGCCCGTCAGCGCCTGCACCGCCTTCGCCGACTGCGCCAGTGCTTCCTCATTCGTGATCAGCGGCACGCCATAGGGCGCGCTCATCGCGTCGATCACGGTGCCGCCCGGCGCCGCCGCCTGGGCGATGGCACGCATCATGTTGGTCGTGGCGGCATTGGTGTTGGGGTTGATCAGCAGCAGGCGCATCAGGGGCTCTCCGGCACGGCGGCGATGAACGCGCGCGCGATCTCGGCGCGGCTGGCGATCCAGAGTCGGTCGCGCCTTGCCGCGAGCAGGTTCATGATGTCGCGAAAGGCGGCAAAGCGTGCCGGGCGCCCGACGATCCGCAAGTGGAAGCCGAGATTGAGCAGCCTCGGCAGGCCGCGCGCGGCCTCCGCCTCCAGCACGTCGAGCGCGTCGGTGACGTACTCCACCATCTCGCGGGCCCGAACGAAGCCGTTCGGGTGGAAGAACTTCATGTCGTTGCTGTCGAGCGCATAGGGCACGACGAGCAAGGGCTGGCGCCCCGGGGCGCGGTCCCAATAGGGCAAATCGTCGTCGAAGCCGTTGGAGGTGTAGAGAAAGCCGCGCTGGGCCAGAAGCTCCCGCGTCCAGGGGCTCTCCCCGCCGCGGCAGAAGAAGCCGACGGGCGCGACACCGGTCGCTGCCGTGATGGTGGCGACGCAGGCGTCGATATCGGCGGCCTCCGCCTCGCGCGTGTCGTAATCGGCGTGCGGCCGCCAGCGCCAGCCATGCACCGCCGGCTCATGCCCGCGCGCCACCACCGCCTTCGCCAGCGCGGGCGAGCGTTCGACAGCGCGGCCGCAGAAGAAGATCGTCGCGCGGACGGCGCTGTCGTCGAGCGCGTCGAGCATGCGCCAGAGCCCGGCGCGCGTGCCATAGCCGAAGATCTGCTCCTGGCCCTGGTCGCGCTTGCCGGCGGGGACGACGCTGATTACCTCGCCCATGCTCTCCGAGCGCGCATCGCCGTCGCCGACCTGCAGCTCCGCACCCTCCTCGAAATTGATCACGACGGAGACGGCGAGCCGCCGGCCATTGGGCCAGGAGAAATCCGGCCAGGCGCCGGCATAGCCTTCGAGGTCGCGCTGGGTCATGTGGCCGATCCTAGTTCACGCCGTGCAACTGACGTCAAACCTTGTCCAGCTCCGCCAGCCAGTGCCGCGCGATCGCGTCGCGGCGCGCGAACCAGACACCGGGCTTCGACGCCGCATGCGCCAGGAAGCGCTCGAGCCCGCCGATCCGCCCGGGCCGGCCGATGATGCGCAGGTGCAGGCCGACCGACATCATCCGCGGCGCCGTGGCGCCTTCTGCGTAGAGCCGGTCGAAGGCGTCGATGCAGTAGCGCGCGAAATCGTCCCCGAAGACGAAGCCGCCGCCGCGCTGGAAGCGCATGTCGTTGGTGTCGAAGGCATAGGGCAGCACCAGATGCGGTCCGCCCTCGACATCGACCAGAAAGGGAAGGTCGTCATTGTAGGCGTTGGAATCATAGAGAAAGCTGCCATGCTCCTTGAGCAGCCGGCGGGTGTTGAGCGAGGTCGCCGAGCGCGTATGCCAGCCCACGGGGGGCGTGCCGGCGGCCTCCGTGATCGCGGCAACCGCGCGCGCGATCGCCTCGCGCTCCTGCGCCTCGTCCATATGGGCGTGCCGCTCCCAGCGCCAGCCATGGGCCGCGACCTCATGCCCGTCGGCGACCGCCTCCTGCACCAGCCAGGGTGAGAGCGCGACGGCGCGGCCATTGGCGTTCAGCGTCGCTGCCACGCCATATTGCTTCAGCAGCGCGCGGATGCGCGGCCAGCCGGCGCGCGGGCCGTATTCGAAATGCGATTCCATGCAGAGATCGCGCACGCCGGTGATCTCCTCGACCACCTCGTAGACGCTCTCGTTGCGCTCGTCGCCCTGGCCGATCGAGAGCTCCGCGCCCTCCTCGACATTGACGACGACGGAGACGGCGAGCCGCGCGTCGTTCGGCCAGCGGATCGCGGGCGGGGCGTCGCCATAGCCGCGGAAATCGCGGTCGCTTACCGGAGAAGCCATCAGAGATCGGCCATCCGGCGCAGGCCGACCAGCCGGTCGCCGATGACGAGCACGGCGGCGGCGAGCAGGATCAGGAGCGCGGAGATCGCCGCGATCGTCGGATCGGGGCTCTCCTCGACATATTGCAGCATCTGGATGGGCAATGTCTTGGTCCAGGCGTCGGTGAAGAAGATCGAGATCGGATAATTGTCCATCGACGCCAGGAAAGCGAACATTCCCGAGGTGAGGAAGGCCGGGGCGAGCGAGGGCACCAGCACCTTGAGAACAGCCTTGGGATAGGACAGGCCGAGCGTGCGGGCGGCGTCGATCAGCGTGAAGTCGAACAGCGAGAGCGCCGCATAGACGGTGCGCACCACGTAAGGCAGCGTGATCACGACATGGGCCAGGATCAGGCTCAGCCACACGTCGCGCAGGCCCGCCGCCCGGAAGCTCTCCAGCATCGCGATGCCGATGACGAGGCCGGGCAGCATCAGCGGCGAGACCAGGAAGGTGACGATGCCGTCGCGGCCGCGGAACTGGCCGCGCAGCAGGCCGATGGCGCAGAGCGTTCCGAGCCCAAGCGCGATCGCGGTGGACAGCGCCGCGAGCTGGACCGAGGTGGCGACCACCGGCCAGAGCTCGCGCGAACGGCCGAGCGCCTGGTACCAGCGCAGCGACCAGCTCGGCGCCGGCAGGGTGAAGACGGCGCTGGAGCCGAAGGACACCAGCACGGTGACGACGAGCGGCGTCAGCAGGAAGACCACCGTGAAGGCGGCCAGACCCCAGACGACGGCCGAGGCGATGCGCTCGATGGCCGTCACGACGCGCCTCCCAGCCGCTTCGAGAGCGCGGCGCTGCCGACCACGACCGCAACCGTCAGCACGAGCAGGACGACCGCCGTCGTCGATCCCAGCTGCTCGTTGCGCATGAACAGGAAGGATCGCCCGGTCAGCGTCGCCAGCGTCTGGAAACGGTCGCCGATCAGCAGGTTGGGGATGACATACATCGAGGCCGCCATCGAGAAGACGAAGGCGACGCCGGTGACGATGCCGGGCAGCGAGAGGGGCAGGGCGACCTTGAAGAAGCGGTAGAGCGGCGAGGCGCCCAGCGTCGCCGCCGCCTCGCCGAGCCGGGGATCGACCAGCTTCAGGACGGAATAGATCGGCAGGATCATGAAGGGCACGAAGACATTGGCCGCGCCGATCACGAGGCCGGCCTCGGTGAAGAGCAGGCGCTGCGGCTCGCTCCACAGGCCCAGCCCCATCATCAGTTGCGAGACCACGCCGTCGCGCCGCAGCACGATCTGCCAGGCGAAGGCCTTGACCACGACGCCGACCGAGAGCGGCAGGATGATCGCCACCAGGATCAGCGCCTGAGCCGCGCCGCGTGCCCGCGCCAGGGCGAGCGCCGTCGGATAGCCGATCAGCAGGCACAGCAGCGTCACCAGCACCGCGATGCGCAGCGTGTTGCCGATCACGGTCCAGCTGAAGGGGTCGGACAGGAAGGCCACGAAGGGGGCGAGCGACGGCGCGCCGCCACTGAGCACGCTGCGGCCGAGCAGCATCAGCAGCGGCACGCCGTAGACGAGGGCGAGATAAAGCACTGCCGGCAGGGCCAGCAGCAGCACGGGATCGACGCGTCGCGAGGCGCTCATGCCGCGGCGCTCGGTGCTGGGTAGACCAGCGTGTCGTCGATCGCCCAGGACATCTTCAGCGACGTGCCGGGACCCGCTGCAGCCGGCAGGGACGGCGTCTCGACCAGGATCTGCCCGTCGGGCGGAGCCTGGAAATGCAGCTGCACCCGCGCCCCCTGGAAGGCGGCGTCGGCGAGGGGCGCCTCGATCCGGTTGGCGCCGCCATGGTCGAGCGCGATCCGCTCGGGCCTGACTCCGAGCAGGACCGGGCTGCCGGGCAGGAAGTTGCCCGGGCCGCGCAGCGGCCCGGCCGGCGTTGCAACGGTGACGATGCCGTTGGTGGAATCGGTGACGGTGCCGGGAAGCCGCGTCGAGAGGCCGACGAAGCCCAGCGCGAAGGGCGTCGCCGGCTTGGCATAGATCGCGGCCGGCGTATCCAGCTGCTCGATCCGGCCGCGATGCATCACCGCAATCCGGTCCGACATCGTCAGCGCCTCGTCCTGATCATGCGTGACGAAGATCGCGGTGGTGCCGACCTCGCGCAGCAGGCGCTTCAGGTCGATCTGCATGGTCTCGCGCAGCTTGCGGTCGAGCGCCGAGAAAGGCTCGTCGAGCAGCAGAAGCTTCGGCCCGACGACGAGCGCACGCGCCACGGCGACACGTTGCTGCTGGCCGCCCGAGAGCGCCTTGATCGAGCGCTCGGCATAGGCACCCATCTGCACGAGATCGAGAAAACGCGCTACCGCCGGCGCGATCTCGCCCGAGGGCGCGCCGCGCGCCTTGAGGCCGAAGGCGACATTCTCCGCCACCGTGAGATGCGGAAACAGCGCATAGCTCTGGAACACGACGCTGACGTCGCGCTTGTGCGGCGGCAGCCTCGTGATGTCCTGCCCGTCGAGCGCGACGCGGCCCTGATCGGGCCGCATCAGCCCGGCGACGATCCGCAGCAGCGTGGTCTTGCCGCAGCCCGAGGGGCCGAGCAGCGAGACGAACTCGCCGCGGTCCATCGCGAGATCGACGCCGTCGAGCACGGTGGCGGCGCCGAAGGTCTTGGCCGCTCCCGCGACGGACAGGAAACCGGGGCTCATGCTCAGATCGCCATCTCGCGATCCCAGCGCTTGATCCACTCGCCGCGCTGGGCCGCGACATTGGCCCAGTCGATCTGGTGGATCTTCACGTCGGCGCCCAGCCCCGCTGGCTTCGGCACCGCCTTGTTGGCGCCGATCGAGAAGGTCGGCCCCGCCAGCTTGTTCTGCAGCTCGGCACCCAAGAGCTCGTTGACATAGGCGAAGGCGAGCTCCTGCTGCGGCGCGCCCTTGACCACCGCGATGCCCGACGGCATCGCGAACACACCTTCCTTGGGCGCGGCGAGGTCGATCGGCGCGCCGGCCGCCTTGCGCTCCAGCGCATAGGACGACATCGCCGGCCCGATCATCCAGGCCTCGCCCTGCTCGAGCAGATTGAAGGCCTGCGGCTGCTGCGTATAGATCGTCAGCAGGTTGGGCTTCAGCGAGGCGAGCTTCTTGAAGCCGGCATCGGTGTCCTTCTGCACGCTTTCCATCGTCCCGCCCGCGAGCAGGCCGGCGACGAAGAGCGAGGGCAGGCCTTCCGTGTTCTGCAGCGAGGGGATGACGATGCGGCCCTTGTATTTCGGGTCGAACATCTCGGCCCAGGAGGAGGGCGGGGTCTTCATCGCGGTCTTGCTGTAGGCGACGCCGAGCCAGGGCTGCAGATAATTGGCCCACATGCCGTCCATATGGGTCGAGCCGGGCAGGAGATCGGCCATGTTCGGCGCCTTGGCCACGGTGAGCGGCTCCAGCAGCCCCTCCTTGACCGCCAGGATCATTACCGGATCGTCCATCTGGACGACGGACATGTAGGGCTTGTCCTTGTTTTTCTGCATCTTCTCGAGGTTCACAAGCGAGCGCGTGCCCTCGAAGATCACCTTGCAGTTATATTTCTTCTCGAACATCGGCACGACGGTCTGCTCGACCCAGGGCTTGTGCCCGGCGGCGCCGCCGACGACGAGTTCCTTCGTTTGGGCCCGCAGCACGGACGGGGCGGCGATCAGCGCCGTGGCGCCCAGGCCCGCTTTGAGGAGTGCGCGGCGGTTCGGCTTGCCTGCGGACAGCATATCCATGGTCGGACCTCTCGAATGCGGCGCGCTCCCGACGGCGCGAACATTGGGAGAGGTCAGCAACCGTCGTGCCAAGAGCGGGTTACAGTAGCAAGGCGCAAATAAAAATAATGATATCAGTCTTTTAGGCGGAGAGGCGGAATCGATCTCTGCGCCCCGGTTGAGCCCGTTGCGAGCGGCATTGGCGTGATTTTTGTGCACAATCGCTTCCCGAATGTGCATAAAAATAGGCCCGGTCGATGCTAGGATGGACCGATGGCGGGCGGTCGGTGCGCGGGCGGAGCAATGCTGTCGAGACGAGTGGGATGAACGAAGCGGCGATCCATACGATCCTCTCGCGCCTGCTGCTGGGAGGCTCGCTGCCGGGAGGCATGAAGCTCGGCGAGCACCGGCTCGCCGAGCTCTTCGGCGTCAGCCGCGAGCGCATCCGCAAGGTGCTGCACCGGCTCGGCCATGAGCGGCTGCTGGAGATCGTCAAGAACCGCGGCGCCTTCACCATCGAGCCGGATCTGCGCGAGGGCAGGGTCGTCTACGAGGCCCGCCGCATTCTGGAAAGCGGCATGGTCGCCCATCTCGCCGACCATCTGACCGAGGCGCAGATCGAGCGGCTGCGCGATCATGTCGATGCGGAGGCCGACGCCCTGCGCCGCGGCGACCAGGCGACATGGCAAAAACTCTCGGCCGAGTTCCATTTCCTGCTGGCGGAGATGATCGGCAACCCGATCGTCCAGCGCCAGGCGCACGAGCTGATCGGGCGGACGATCATGCTGGTGAAGCGCTATGAGACGACGCTCGGCTCGGCCTGCGGCTGCGAGGAGCACCGGCTGATCTTCAAGGCGCTGGCGGGCCGCGAGCGCGGCAGGGCGGTCAAGGCGATGAGCAGCCATCTTTCGCTGGTCGAGACCAGGCTGCGCCCGATCGTCTGCGACGATGCCGGCCCCTCGCTGGAGACGCTTCTGGAAGAGGCCATCGCCGCCTTCCGGACGGAGCAGGGTGAGGGGGCGAGCGCGCGCCGTGCGGCGGATGCGGCAACCGCCCCGCGCTGAGCGCGCGGCCCGGATGCGCCCCGTGCGGCGCGGATGCGATTGCGCAGCCGGACGGGGCGACTATCTCCCGACCACCCGGCGCCCATGAGCGGCACCGGCTCAGCCCCGGAGCCCGCCATGGCAGACCTCTCCGCCTTCAAGATCACGCAGCGCTGGCCGGCCCAGCACCCCGATCGCATCCAGCTCTACTCGTTGCCGACGCCGAACGGCGTGAAGGTCTCGATCGCGCTGGAGGAACTCGGCCTTCCCTACGAGCCGCACACCATCAATATCGGCCAGAACGAGACCTGGGGGCCGGAGTTCCTGTCGCTCAACCCCAACGGCAAGATCCCCGCGATCATCGACCCCGACGGTCCGGGCGGAAAGCCTTTCGGCCTGTGGGAGTCCGGCGCGATCCTGATCTATCTCGCCGAGAAGACCGGCAAGCTGCTGCCCGCCGATCCCGCCGCCCGCTACGAGACGATCCAGTGGGTGATGTTCCAGATGGCCGCTGTCGGCCCGATGTTCGGCCAGCTCGGCTTCTTCCACAAATTCGCCGGTAAGGACTACGAGGACAAGCGCCCGCGCGACCGCTATGCGAATGAGAGCAAGCGGCTGCTCGGCGTGCTGGAGGAGCGGCTGACCGGGCGCGACTGGATCATGGGTGCCGACTATACGATCGCCGACATCGCGCTGCTCGGCTGGGTGCGCAATCTCGTCGGCTTCTATGGCGCGGGCGAACTGGTCGATTACGCCAGTCTGAAGGCCGTGCCGGCCTGGCTCGAGCGCGGCCTGGCGCGACCCGCCGTCCAGCGCGGGCTCGAAATCCCCAAGCGGCCGGGTTGAGGGGCCGCGCCATGGCGATCACCCTCTACGGCATCAAGAACTGCGACACGATGAAGAAGGCGCGCGCCTGGCTGGACGGGCAGGGCGTCGCCTACGCCTTCCATGACTACAAGGCGAGCGGGATCGACCGGGCCTCGCTGATGCGCTGGGTCGGGGAGCATGGCTGGGAGACGGTGCTGAACCGCGCCGGCACCACCTTCCGCGCCCTGCCCGAGGCCGAAAAGCGGGGCCTCGACGCCGACAGGGCGATCGCGCTGATGCTGGCTCAGCCCTCGATGATCAAGCGCCCGGTCCTCGACCTCGGCGACCGGACGCTCGTCGGCTTCAAGCCGGAGATCTATGAGGCGAGTGTGAAACCGGCGGCGTGAATCGGCCGGATCGGCCTCAACGTCGGACATTTGAAGCGTCGGAGCAACGCGGGCTTGAGAATCCGCAATTATGGTCCGACGCATGATCGCTCCGTCTGCCGCAGCACGCCCCGCCTTCCCGAACGTCTCCTTCGGCCCTTTCCGCCTGCTGGAGGCAGTGCCCTGGCTGCTGGTCGCGGCGACGATGCGGGTCATCGCCTTCGCCGGCGGGCTGATTGCGCTGCCCGCCATCATGCTGGCCAACATCGCGCTCCTGCTCGCCTTCGTGATCGTGACCTGGCGGATGGTGCTGGCCACCGACGGACGCAGCGGGCTGGGGCTGCTCGGCCTGAGCCAGCAGATCGGGATGGCACGCGCCGTGCTGCCGCCGATCTTCGGGGTGCTCATGGCGGCGACGGTGGTGGCAGCGGTGACCGGCCTGACCGGCCGGCCGGGCGAGTTCATGCTCGGCTTCGATGGGATCGCTTTCGACCAGGCCAGCCATGCCGGCCGCCTCTGGAGCGCCTTGGTCGCCGCACTCGTGCTGCTGATGGTGCTGCAGGTTGACGAAGCGAAGAAGCCCAGCCTCCTCACGGCCATGCGGCGCTTCCGGGACCATGCGCGCTGGCTCGTCCCCGGTGTCCTGCTCGTGGCCGCGCTCGCTGTCTTGTTGCATCCCCTTCAGGGCTATGTGCGGGGCCTTGTCGTGCAGATGTGGCAGCAGTCGGAGCTGCCCATATCGGTCAAGAGCCTGCTGTCGATGGTCTTCATTTTCTCGTTCGCGACAGTGCGCCTGTGGCTGACGGTCGCCATCCTGGTCTTCGCGTTGCGCCAGTCCTATCGCGCGCGGGCCTGCAGCTGATGTTGCGGCAGGTGGTGCGGCCTCTTCCCTATTGACGCCCGCTGCTCTACCTCGCGGGCCATGACCGCATCGCCCCCGTCCGCGCCGGCCGCCCCCGTTGCCGCGACCGAATTCGGCTTCCACCTCCACGCCCGCGACGGCGCCGCCCGGACGGGTGAGATCCGCATGCCGCGCGGGGTCATCCGTACGCCGGCCTTCATGCCGGTGGGCACGGCCGCGACGGTCAAGGGCATGTATCCCGACCAGGTGAGGGCGCTCGGCGCCGATGTCGTGCTCGGCAACACCTACCACCTGATGCTGCGGCCGGGCGCCGAGCGCATCGCGGGGCTCGGTGGCCTGCACCGCTTCATGAACTGGCCGCACCCGATCCTGACCGATTCCGGCGGTTTCCAGGTGATGTCGCTCGCCAATCTGCGCAAGCTGACCGAGGAGGGCGTCGCCTTCCGCTCTCATATCGACGGCTCGAAGCACATGCTCTCGCCGGAGCGTTCGGTCGAAATCCAGAACCTGCTCGGCTCCGACATCGTCATGCAACTCGACGAATGCGTCTCGCTGCCCTGCGAGGACAAGGTGGCCGAGAAGGCGATGCGCCTGTCGCTGCGCTGGGCGCAGCGCTGCAAGGACGCCTTCGGCCACCATCCCGGCCGGGCGCTCTTCGGCATCGTCCAGGGCGGAGCGGTGCCGCATCTGCGCGTCGAGAGCGCGCGCGAACTCGCCGCCATGGATCTCAAAGGCTATGCCGTCGGTGGTCTCGCCGTCGGCGAGCCGCAGGAGATCATGCTGGCGATGATCGAGACGGTCGAGCCGCATCTGCCGGTCGGGAAGCCGCGCTATCTGATGGGCGTCGGCACGCCCGACGACATCGTCGAGGCGGTGCGCCGCGGCATCGACATGTTCGACTGCGTGATGCCGACGCGGGCCGGCCGCCACGGTCAGATCTTCACCCGTTTCGGCCGGATGAACCTGAAGAATGCCAGACACGCGGACGATCCGCGCCCGGTCGACGAGGGTTCCTCCTGCCCGGCCGCCAATGGCTGGTCGCGCGCCTATCTCCACCACCTCGTCAAGGCGGAGGAGATGCTCGGCAAGATGCTGCTGACCTGGATCAACCTCGCCTATTACCAGGAGCTGATGGCCGGGCTGCGTGGCGCCATCGCCGAGGGGCGGCTGGAGGATTTCGTCGCGCAGACCAAGGAAGGCTGGGCGAGGGGCGACGTCCCCGCCGCATCGTGATCGACCTCTGGTTCCTGATGCTGGCGGCGAAGATGGCGACCGCCGCCGCCATCGTCGTCGGCTGCTCGCTGCTGGCCGAGCGCAGCGGGCCGCTGATCGCAGCGCTCATCGCCACCCTGCCGATTTCGGCCGGGCCGGTCCTGGTCTTCCTCGCGCTCGAGCACGACGCGGCCTTCATGGCGGAGAGCGCGCTCGGGGCCATGACCTCCAACATCGCCAATGCCGGGCTGAGCTGCGCCTATGTGCTGCTGGCGCAGCGCTTCGGAACGGTGCTCAGCCTGGCCGCCGCACTGGCGGCCTGGGTCGCGACGCTGCTGCTGATGCGCGGGCTCGATCTCTCGTTCCCGGTGATGACCGTCGCCACCATCGCCATCTATGGCGGGCTCCATCGGTTGTTCCGGCCCTATCTCGCCGCGCGCCCCGACCGGCCGCCCGGCCGGCCATGGTATCTGATCCCGATGCGGGCCGGCTTTGTCGCAGCACTGGCGGGCATGGTGACGACGGTCAGCGCGCATGTCGGACCGGACTGGTCGGGTTCGCTGGCGGCCCTGCCGGTGGTTCTCAGCAGCATGATCGCCATGCTTCAGCCCCGGATCGGCGGGCCGGCGACCGCCGCCGTGCTCGCCAATGGCGCACTCCCGCTGATCGGCTTTGGTCTCGCGCTGGCGGCGCTGCATCTGACGGCGGTTCCGCTCGGCTCGGCCGCGGCGCTCAGCCTCGCGCTCGCCATTGCCGTCGGCTGGAATCTCGGCGTGATGCAGCTAAACCGCCGGGCGCGGTGAGCGCCGCCAGGAGGCCACGAAAAGCCCCGTGATGATCAGGCCGATGCCGGCGACCTGCAGCCCGCTCGGAATTTCGCCCAGCACGGGGATGGCGAGCAGCGTGCCGATGATCGGGATCGTCGGCGGGAAGCGCCCGGCTACCGCCGGCCCCATCCGCCGCGCCGCGACGCTCCACAGCCAGAGCCCGAGGATGACGTTCAGCACGCCCTGGTTGATGCCGTGCAGCACGATGACCCACCAGGGCGCGACGTCGAAGCCGCGGAAGAAGAACAGCGCGTAGAACGGCAGATAGGCCATCGACAGCACCGCGACGACGCTCGTCGCCTTCAAGGGGTCGAGCCGCCAGAGCTGGACCAGCAGCGGATACATCCCCCAGATCAGCCCGACGCCGACGAAGCAGAGATCACCGAACAGGATCGAGGGGTTGGTGTGGGTCGTGCCGGCAATGCCGAGGCAGGTCAGGCCGAGCAGCACGGCGACGATGCCGACGATGAGCTGGCGCGTGATGATGGCGCCGAACAGGGCGACGCTGCCGATGATCGAGATCACCGTCACGAGGCCGGGCCCGATGGTCGCGCCATGGGCGGCCGGCGCATAGGTCACGCCGGTCAGCAGCAGATAGCTCATCGGGAAGCCGCTCATCACCGCGAGCAGCACGCCGCGACCCCAGCCGATCCCGTTGCAGCTCTTCAGGCCTCCGGCGACGAAGCCCGGCAGCAGCAGCAGGCCCGCGATGCCGAAGCGCAGGGCGAGGAGATCATGCGAGGTCAGGCCGTTCAGCACCGCATGCCGGCTGACCACGAAATTCGAGCCGAAGATCAGCATCGCCAGCACCATGCCTGCGAAGGCCAGCCGCCACAGGCGCCGGTCTCGCAGGCGGGCGGCTTCCGACAGGGGCGCGGTCTGGTGCATCAGCCGGTATCGCCCGGTTCAGCCCCCCGGCGATAGCGCATGGGCCGCATGGCCCCCGCGCGAAATCCGCGTTGCCGCGTGCCCGGCGCATGGGTCCGGAAACAATACGAGACGAAACGCCGCAATTGCTCCCTGCTTCGGCCCCGCACGTGCCGGGCGCCGGTGGTCTTGTGGCTGCGTTCACGGAGGGTAGTCGGACATGACGGGTTCTGTCTTCGCGGCCACGGCCAAATTCCTGCGCGGCGTCGGCACGCAGGCGACCGTCTCGGTCGCCGCCTCAGCGCTGGCGGCGGTCGTGCTGGCCCTGCCTGCGGGCATTCCGCTGCCGTTCTTCGGCGCCTCCGCGCAGACGGATACGGCGGCTGCGCGGCAGGAACGCTGGGTCTCGCCGGTGGCGTCGGACGGCAAGATCCGCGAGCGCCATCAGGACGCGGCGGGAAGCGAGCCGCCGCTGCGTGCGTCACAGGGGCTGATCAGCCCGGCGGCGATCGTCATGCCGATGTCGCTCGACTGGAAGCAGCCCGCGACCCATATCACCGCTCTGCGGCAGGAGCGGCAGGTCACCGCCGAGCCGCGGCTGCATGTTGCGCAGGCGCAGGCAGCGGTGACGGTTCCGCCGTCTCCGCCGCGTCGCCCCGTCATCGAGCGGGCGGTGGTGACCGCGGAGGCCGCTCCCCTCCAGATCGCTCCTGCGGTTCAGGCGGCTGCGGTCGAAGGCGGCACGCCGTCCCAGCCGCCGCTGCGGCTGCTCGGCGTGACGATGCCCACCCCGGTCGCCCGCGTCGGCGACGCGATGTCCGGGGCGGTCGGTGTCGTCGGCGCGGCCGGCATCTGGACGCTGTCGCGCGCCTCCAGCCTGCTGCCGCGCCTGTGACGGCTCAGGCCAGGGCCTTCAGCGCGCTGCGGCCGGCATAGACCGCCTGCGCGCCGAGTTCCTCCTCGATGCGCAGGAGCTGGTTGTACTTCGCGGTCCGGTCCGAGCGCGCGAGCGAGCCGGTCTTGATCTGCCCGCAATTCGTCGCGACCGAGAGGTCGGCGATGGTCGAATCCTCGGTCTCGCCCGAGCGGTGGGACATGACGGCCGTGTAGCCGGCGCGCTGCGCCATCTCGACGGCCGCCAGCGTCTCGGTCAGCGAGCCGATCTGGTTGACCTTGACCAGGATCGAGTTGCCCGTCTTCTCCTTGATGCCGCGCGACAGGCGCGTGACGTTGGTGACGAAGAGGTCATCGCCGACGAGCTGGCACTTCGCGCCGACGAGGTCGGTCAGCGCCTTCCAGCCCTCCCAGTCGTCTTCGGACATGCCGTCCTCGATCGAGACGATCGGATAGCTGCCGACGAGCTTGGCGAGATACTTCGCCTGCGCCTTGGGATCGCGCGTCTTGCGCTCGCCCTCATAGACGTAAGACCCGTCCTTGAAGAACTCGGTCGCGGCGCAGTCGAGCGCCAGCGCGATGTCCTCGCCCGGCTTGTAGCCGGCGGCCTCGATCGCGGACATGACGAAGTCGAGCGCGGCTTCCGCCGACTTGATGTTGGGGGCGAAGCCGCCCTCGTCGCCGACATTGGTGTTGTGGCCGGCGTCGTGTAGCTTCTTCTTCAGCGTGTGGAAGATCTCCGAGCCCATCCGCAGCCCTTCCGAGAAGGAGGGGGCGCCGATCGGCATGATCATGAATTCCTGGAAGTCGATTGGGTTGTCGGCATGGGCGCCGCCATTGACGATGTTCATCATCGGCACCGGCAGGACGCGGGCCGAGGTGCCGCCGACATAGCGATAGAGCGGCAGGCCGGCCGCCTCGGCCGCGGCCTTGGCGACGGCGAGCGAAACGCCGAGAATGGCGTTGGCGCCGAGCTTGCTCTTGTTGGGGGTGCCGTCGAGCGCGATCATCGCCTCGTCGATCGCGACCTGGTCCTCGGCGTCCATCGCGACGAGCTGTTCGGCGATGGCGACGTTGACGGCCTCGACCGCCTTGAGCACGCCCTTGCCGAGATAGCGGCTCTTGTCGCCGTCACGCAGTTCGACGGCCTCATGTGCGCCGGTCGACGCGCCTGACGGCACCGCGGCGCGGCCCATCGAGCCGTCCTCCAGCACGACATCGACCTCGACCGTCGGGTTGCCGCGGGAATCGAGAATCTGGCGGCCGATGATGTCGATGATCGCGGTCATGGAAGGGCTCCGTGGCGGGCACAGGGGAGGGCGTCGGCCGTGCTTCTAGCCAAGCGCCCGGCTCGCGGGAAGCCCCGATCGCCCGAGAGAGTCGTCCGGTTGCCGCCTGCGACCGTCGCCTTTGCCTCCCCGGAACGGCCTGCCGCTTGCGGTCCTGACGGTGCCGACAGCGGCGCTGTTCCATCGGGAGACGACAATGTTCCAGATCTGGTCCGACAACCGCCGGCCCTCAGGCGCGATCGTGCTGGCCTCGATCACCGTCACGGTCCTCTACTGGAGCGGCCTATGCCTCGTCGCCGGCCGCCCGATCTGGTTCTGGTGAGGGCTGCGGCACCGGCGCCCGCGAAAACCGGTTCCCACCCGGCCTGACCTTGCTCTAGAAGGCGGCCAACCTCAGGAGCCTTCCATGTCCCTCGATGCCGCGACCCTGCAACTCGGTCAGCAGACCGGTCTGCCCGCCTCGCCCGAGGAGGCGCGCCTCGACCGCGTGCCCAATCCCCATGCCGGGACCGCCTATCTCGCCCGCTTCACCTGCCCGGAATTCACCTCGATCTGCCCGGTCACCGGCCAGCCGGATTTCGGCATCCTCGTCATCGACTATCTGCCAGGGAAATGGCTGGTCGAGTCGAAGTCGCTGAAGCTCTATCTCGGCGCCTTCCGCAATCACGGCGCCTTCCACGAGGACTGCACCATCGGCATCGGCAAGACGCTCGTCGAGCTGCTCGAGCCGGAATGGTTCCGCATCGGCGGCTATTGGTATCCGCGCGGCGGCATCCCGATCGACGTCTTCTGGCAGACCGGCGAGCCGCCCAAGGGCCTTTGGCTGCCGGACCAGGGCGTCGCGCCCTATCGCGGGCGCTGACGACCCGGCCTGGCGGCCGGGCCTTCTGGTCTCACTGCGACAGGCGCAGGCTGGTCAGCGACTGGCCGATCGACTGGAAGGCGGCGGTGAGGGCTGCCGAGTCCGTCGCGTCGTAGTAGTGACCCGAACTGCTCGCGCAGCCCTGCAGCATCGTCTTGGCTGCGACGTCCGTTACCGCGAAGGCGACGGTGAACACCTCGATCTTCTTCGACTTGGCGTATTCGCAGATCTTCGAGGTGTCGTTGTTGGTCGTCGTGACGTGCCCGTTGTTGGTCGCATTCTGGTGAGTGCCGTCCGAGGCGCGGAAGTACATCGTGTTCGCCCCATCGGTCATCAGCACGAGTGCCTTGCGCGGCATCTTGTTCGCGGTGTCGTAAGCCTTGCCCTCGGAGAAGGGCGCGGTCGGGGACAGTACATTGACGCCCCAGATGAGCCCACCGGGAATATAGGTGGAGGGCTTATAGCCACCGATATTGATGATCAGGCTGTCGATCGCAGCCGTCAGCACGGTCTTGTCGGACGTGAGGGGAACGATCGGGTTGAGGCAGCGCTGGCTGGTGCCGAGGAACCCCGGATAGGGCGAGGTGGGCTCGCTGTCGTTCAGGCGGAGCTCGCCTGTCTTCCGCGACTGGACGCAGCCAAACCACTTGTAGTTGGTGACCGTGGTCTTCGCCGGCGTGCCGCCACTGCAGGACTGATAGGGCGTGACGGGCTGCTGGACGCAGGTCTGCGGCGTGCAGTCATAAGTCGACACGACGCCATCGGTGGTCGATGTGCAGGTCTTGGGGGCGCCCTTCGTGCAGACCTGTTTGGTCGTCACGGTGGTGCAGGTGTAAGGCACGGCGGGGGTGGTGTTGGTGACGGAGTAATCGGCCGGCACCGAAACCCAATTCTGGTTGCGGTTACCGACGCCCACGTTCACATAGTCGGCAAAGGGCACGATCCCGATCTTCACATTGCTGCCGCCCTGCGTGAGGATCGTGTTGATCAGGTTTTTGGCGGCTGATTTCAGCACGGTGATCTTCGAGCCGCCGCCGCCGGCGCTGTCCGACATGGACCAGGTGTTGTCGAGGACGAGCGCCATCTCGACCGTGCCCGTGACCTCCTTCAGCGCCGCGGCGCGCGTGCTGTAGGCCATGGTCTTGATGCCGGCGATCGCCATCAGCGACGTGTCGAGGACGCCGCTGCTTTCGATCGTCACGGTCCCCGTCGATTCCTGGAAATCGAACTTCGTGATCTGAATGTTCTGGCCGCCCAGTCCCGCTGTGTTGGCGACGAAGAATTTCTCGGCCGCTGCGCGCATCGTCGCGGCGTCCTTGCTGGGCAGCCTCGCGGCGGCCAGCGCGGCGGAATCCGTTGCTGCTTGCAGACCGGAATGCGCCTTGGTCAGGCGTCCGTAGTCCATCACCACCCCGGCCATGCAGATCAGCACGACGCCGGCGAAGGCGAACATGGTCACGGTGGCGCCCGCCTCGTCGCGGCGAAAGCAGGAAGCGACTCCGAGCAGGGCATCGCAGTAGGACTGGCGCATCGCAGCCTCTCATCTCTGGCGGCGGCCCACAGATGCAACCGCAAGGTCGCGAGCCTGGAGCCGATCAAGATGCCTGCGTTATGCGGCCGAGAGGTTGCGATTCCGTTCCGTCAATCGTCGAAACTCGACGATGTCCGGCATTTGAGCGAAATTCAGGTCCGGCTGCTCGGCACCGGCAGGATCCGCGGCGTGAGATAGCCGAACAGGACGATCGCGGCGGCGAAGAGCAGGATCGCCACGGGCGCCCCCAGCGCATGCATGGCCGCGCCCATCGCCAGCGGCCCTGTGGCCTGTCCCAGGAAGAAGCAGCAGGCGAAGAGCGCCATGGCCGAGCCGCGCGCCGCCGGCGCGAGCTCCGTGGCCTGTGCCTGAAAGGTGCCGTGCAGGAGGAAGAAGCCGAAACCCTGCAGCGCGAAGAGCGGGATCGCGCTCCACCAAGGCCAGTCGAAGGCGAAAAGGGCAAGCCCGATCGCACAGACCACGCCGCCCGTCCGCGTCATCCGCGTCGGGCCGAGGCGCTCGACGAGGATACGCGTCAGCAACCCGTAGACTAGGCAACCGAATCCCATGCCGGCGATGGCGAGCCCGGCCTCGCCCGGCCCGACGCCCGAGCGCTCAAACAGGATCGCCGCGACATAGGCCGGAATGCCGAAGAGCAGGATGCCCTCGATCACGACGAGGCCGTAGAGCAGCTTGGTGCGCGGATTGGCGAAGACGATGCGGTAGTTGGCCAACGCGCCGGCGACGCTCAGCGCCTGGCGGGTCACGTTCCGGCGCGGCTTCAGCACGATCGCGACCAGCACCGCCGCCAGCGCCGCGACGCCCGCTGCCGAGAGGAAAGCGGCGCGCCAGCCGAGATGCGTCGCGATCAGCCCGGAACAGGCCGAGCCCGACATCTGGCCGATGATCATCAGCACCAGGAAGCGGCCGAGCGCGACCTGGCGCTCCTGCATCGGCGCCCGGTCGCCGATGGCCGCCATCGCGATCGGGATGATCCCGCCGGAGGCGATGCCGGTGACGCCGCGGACGACCGCCATGATCTCATAGGACTGCGACAGCGCCGCCACCGTCGAGAACAGGGCGAGCGCCAGCAGACAGGTCAGGATCGTGCGAATCTTCCCGACCGCATCCGCGACGGGGCCGAGAAAGGGCTGGCCCAGCGCATAGGCCAGCGAGAACCCGGTCACCATCATCACGATCTGCGGCACGCTGCGCCCGAACTCGCCGGCGAGCGTCGGGATCAGCGGATCGATGATCCGCATCGTGAAGGTCGAGGCGAAGCCGCAGGCTCCGAGGACGAGAATGAGGGCGGGCAGTGAGGTGGGAGCCGGCGCGGCGGCCGGCGCCGGGGGCGGCGTGTCAGACATAAGCCAGCGTAGGCTTGGCCCGTGCCTTGGCAAGTCGATCGAAGCCTTGCAGCTCTGCAATCAGCGCAGGGAAGGCCGAGAGCGGCACCATGTTCGGCCCGTCGCTGGGGGCGCTGTCAGGGTCCTCATGCGTCTCGATGAAGACGCCGGCGACGCCGACGGCGACCGCAGCACGCGCCAGTACGGGCACGAATTCGCGCTGCCCGCCGCTCGATGAGCCCTTGCCACCGGGCTGCTGGACCGAGTGGGTGGCGTCGAAGATCACCGGCGCACCGATCGTCTGCGCCATGATCGGCAGGGCGCGCATGTCGGAGATGAGCGTGTTGTAGCCGAAGGAGGTACCCCGTTCCGTCACCATGACATTGGGGTTGCCGCTCTCGGTGACCTTGGCGGCGACGTTGACCATGTCCCAGGGAGCGAGGAACTGGCCCTTCTTGACGTTGACAACGCGGCCGGTCCGGGCCGCCGCCACCAGCAGGTCCGTCTGCCGGCAGAGGAAGGCGGGGATCTGCAGCACATCGACGCATTCCGCCACGGCGGCGCACTGGCTCGCCTCATGGACGTCGGTCAGCACCGGCAGGCCGGTCTGCTCGCGGATCTCGGCGAAGACAGGCAGCGCCGCCTCCAGCCCCATGCCGCGCGCAGCCTTGACGCTGGTCCGGTTCGCCTTGTCGAAGGACGTCTTGAAGACGAGCCCGATCCCGAGCTCCTCCGCGATCTCCTTCAGCGCGAAGGCCGTTTCCAGCGCGTGGTCGCGGCTTTCCATCTGGCAGGGGCCGGCGATCACGGCGAGCGGCAGGGCATTGCCGAAGCGCACCGGTGAGGCGAGATCCGCTCCTACGGTCACGATGGCGTTGGCGGTCATGATCGACGTCTCCCGTCCTGTCAGGCGCCGGGCTTTGAACCGTCCGCCCCGGCGGGTCAACCCGCCGCGCCGAGACGCCGCAGCTGCGCGGCTGCCGTGCGAACGCACTGGCGAAGCAGTCGCGAGGTCTGTAAATTCAGTCGCGACGCATTATGTCGGGCGGGTCAGGACAGGGATCGATCTTGGGAACGACGGCTGCGAGCACGATGCGGGGGAGGGCTGCCAGGGGCGCCGGAAACGGTGCCGCTCGGCTCGTGACCGCCCGCACCCCCCTGGTGATGGCCGATCGGCCGCGTCGCGCCGGCCCGCCCGCCGATAGTGGCCGGGAAGGCGCCGGCACCGCGGTCCTGACGCGGACGCGGACCCGCAAGCCCAACCTCTATCGGGTCCTGCTTCTGAACGACGACTACACCCCGATGGAGTTCGTCGTTCACGTCCTCGAGCGGTTCTTCCAGAAGGACCGCGCCGCGGCCACGCAGATCATGATGCACGTGCATCAGAACGGCGTCGGCGAATGCGGCGTCTTCACCTACGAGGTCGCCGAGACGAAGGTGACCCTCGTGATGGACCTTGCGCGCAAGCACATGCATCCGCTCCAATGCGTGATGGAGAAGAAGTAGCGTCTTGAGTCCGTTCGCCCCCCTTGAATCGGAATAGGAGCGCAATCCGTGCCGAGTTTCTCGCGCAGTCTCGAACAGGCGCTTCACCGGGCTCTGGCGCTCGCCAATGAGCGCCATCACGAATACGCCACCCTGGAACATCTGCTGCTGGCCCTGGTCGACGATCAGGACGCCGCTGCGGTCATGCGCGCCTGCAGCGTCGATCTCGACACGCTGCGGCGCAGCCTCGTCGACTATATCGACGCCGAACTCGCCAATCTGGTCACCGACGGGCGCGACGATTCCAAGCCGACCGCCGGCTTCCAGCGCGTGATCCAGCGCGCCGTCATCCATGTCCAGTCCTCGGGCCGCGAGGAGGTGACCGGCGCCAACGTGCTCGTGGCGATGTTCGCCGAGCGCGAGAGCCATGCCGCGTACTTCCTGCAGGAGCAGGACATGACGCGCTACGACGCGGTGAACTACATCAGCCACGGCATCGCCAAGCGCCCGGGCGCGAGCGAGTCGCGGCCCGTTCGCGGCGTCGAGGAGGAGCCCGAGCAGCAGCGGGATTCCCGCGCCGCCGATTCCGGCAACGACGCCGACAAGGACAAGAAGAAGAAGGAAAGCGCGCTCGACGCCTATTGCGTCAATCTCAACCGCAAGGCGCGCGACGGCCGCATCGACCCGCTCATCGGCCGCGAGGCCGAGGTCCAGCGCACGATCCAGATCCTCTGCCGTCGGCAGAAGAACAATCCGCTCCTGGTCGGCGATCCCGGCGTCGGCAAGACCGCGATCGCCGAAGGGCTGGCGCTGAAGATCACCCGCGGCCAGGTGCCCGAGGTGCTGGAGGACGCCACCGTGTTTTCGCTCGACATGGGCACGCTGCTCGCCGGCACCCGCTATCGCGGCGACTTCGAAGAGCGCCTCAAGCAGGTGATGAAGGAGATCGAGGCCCACCCCAAGGCGATCATGTTCATCGACGAGATCCACACGGTGATCGGCGCCGGTGCGACCTCCGGCGGCGCGATGGACGCCTCGAACCTGCTGAAGCCGGCGCTCGCCTCGGGCAGCCTGCGCTGCATCGGCTCGACCACCTACAAGGAATACCGCCAGTATTTCGAGAAGGACCGGGCGCTGGTTCGCCGCTTCCAGAAGATCGACGTCAGCGAGCCCTCGATCCCGGATGCGGTCGAGATCCTGAAGGGGCTGAAGCCCTATTTCGAGGAGTTCCACAAGCTGCGCTACACCAACGACGCCATCAAGGCGGCGGTGGAGCTGTCGGCGCGCTACATTCATGACCGCAAGCTGCCGGACAAGGCGATCGACGTTATCGACGAGACCGGCGCCTCGCAGATGCTGGTGCCCGAGAACAAGCGCAAGAAGACCATCGGCGTGAAGGAGATCGAGGCGGCGATCGCCACGATGGCGCGCATCCCCGCCAAGACCGTCTCCAAGGACGATGCCGAGGTGCTGCGCAACCTCGAGACCACTCTGAAGCGCACCGTCTACGGCCAGGAGAAGGCGATCGAGGCGCTGTCCTCCTCGATCAAGCTGGCTCGCGCAGGCCTCCGCGACGGCGAGAAGCCGATCGGCTGCTATCTCTTCGCGGGCCCCACCGGCGTCGGCAAGACCGAGGTCGCCCGCCAGCTCGCCACCTCGCTCGGCGTCGAGCTGATCCGCTTCGACATGTCGGAATACATGGAGCGCCACACCGTCTCGCGGCTGATCGGTGCCCCTCCGGGCTATGTCGGGTTCGACCAGGGCGGGCTCCTGACCGACCAGATCGACCAGCATCCGCACAGCGTGCTGCTGCTCGATGAGATCGAGAAGGCCCATCCAGACCTGTTCAACATCCTCCTGCAGGTGATGGACCACGGCAAGCTGACCGACAACAACGGCAAGCAGGTCGATTTCAGGAACGTCATCCTGATCATGACGACCAATGCCGGCGCCGCCGACATGGCCCGCAACGCCTATGGCTTCACGCGCAGTAAGCGCGAGGGCGACGATGCGGAGGCGATCAACAAGCTCTTCGCGCCGGAATTCCGCAACCGGCTCGATGCGGTGGTCTCCTTCGGCCATCTGCCGAAGACGGTCGTCGCCCGCGTCGTCTACAAATTCGTGCTGCAGCTCGAGGCGCAGCTTGCCGACCGCAACGTCACCATCGAGCTGTCGGACGAAGCCCGCGAATGGCTGGTCGAGAACGGCTATGACGAGGCGATGGGCGCCCGCCCGATGGCCCGCCTGATCCAGCAGACGATCAAGACGCCGCTCGCCGACGAGGTGCTGTTCGGGCGGCTGAAGAACGGCGGCGCAGTCCGCGTCGTCGTCGTGCAGTCGGAGACGGGCATCAAGGTGCTTGGCCTCGAATTTCCCGATGGGCCGGTCAAGCCCAAGCCGGAGAAGGACGTTGCCGCCGCGGCCGAGAAGCGCGAGCGCAAGCCGCGCGCCAAGGCGGCCGCCGCCAAGCCGGTTCCCGCCGCGCCGCGCCGCAGCGGTCCTGCAGGCAAGGCGGGCAAGGGCGACGGCGGCAAGGGACCGGATGCGCCGAAGGCCCAGCGCTCCGTCCGCACCGTCCCGAAGGTCCCGCTGACGAAGGCTTGAGACCGTGTTGTTCAGGCGCAAGACCGATACGCTGCTGGCCCATGCGGCCGAGCCGGCGCCGGAGCAGGTGGCTACGGCGCGCAAGGAAAAGCTGAGCTGGTTCGAGAAGCGCGACCGGCGTCGCCGCCGCCGCAAGGTGTTCGAGGAAATCCTGGGGTGGATCCTCGTCCCCGCCTTCGTCTATCTGATCTATCTCGGCGTGAAGGCGGTCGGCGGCATCCCGAAGGAGCTCATCGATTTCGGCAACGAGCTGCTGGGGCTGGTCATGAAGGGCGGCCGTTGAGGCGTGCCCCGCGCCGGGGTACCTGCAGCCGGCGCAATCCCCGCTATCCACCATGGCGACTCCGCGCGAGGGGCCGAGCCGGCTAGAAGGCTCGTTCAGGATCCGCCCTCGGCGGGTTCCGTTCCCGCTGTCCCAACTGGCCGTGTGCTGATCTCCCCATGACCGTATCCGCCGAGTGGAGCTGGTGGCGCGTCGCGCTGGCCGGCATGCGCGATGCGCTGTCGCTGCCGGCCTGGGTCGTCGGCTTCGGGCTAGTCGGCATCGGCTCGTTGGCGCGCGATGTCGGCTATCCGGTCGAAGTCGCGGTGCTTTCGACCATGCTGGTCTGGGCCGGCCCCTCGCAGGTCATCTTCTTCGCCTCGATCGCGGCCGGCGCCGCCTGGAGTGCGATCGCGATCGCGGTCGGCTTCGCCTCGCTGCGCTTCCTGCCGATGACGGTGGCGATCCTGCCCTTGCTGCGCCGCCCGGGGCAGGGCGTCTGGATGCAGCTCCTGCTCGCGCACTACGTCGCGGTGACGGCCTGGACGGAAGGGTTGCGCCGCTTGCCGCATGTGCCGCCGCCCCAGCGCGTCGCCTATTTCCTCGGCTTCGCCAACACCTGCATGGCGACGAGCTCGGTCGGCACCTTCCTCGGCTACTATCTGATCGGCACGCTGCCGATCCCCTTCGCCGCCGGCCTGCTCTGCCTGACGCCGATCTTCTTTCTCGCCTCGCTGACGGCGGGCCTGCGCCATCGCGGCGATGTGGCGGCCATCGTCCTCGGTCTCGCGCTGGCGCCGATCTGCGACCGCTTCATCGGTGGCGGCTTCGACCTGATCGTTGCCGGGCTGATCGCGGGTTCGATCGCCTTCGTCCTGCGGCCGAAGCGGGCGGCGCCATGACGGGAACGATCACACAGCCCATCCCCTGGCTCGACGGGCCGTGGTGGCCCTATCTCGCCCTCATTCTCTTCGCGGTGCTGCCGACCGAGATCTGGCGCTGGCTCGCGGTGGCCTTCTCGCGGCGGATCGACGCCGATTCGCCGGCGCTCGAATGGGTGCGGGCGGTCGCGACGGCCCTGCTCGCCGGCATCGTCGCCAAGCTGATCGTCGCGCCGCCGGGCGCGCTCGCTGCCGTACCGCTCGCCCTGCGGGTCGGAGCCCTCTCGGTCACGCTGGCCATCATGCTGTTCGACCGCCGACGTGTGCTGCTGGCGGTGCTGGCCGGGGAGGCGACGCTCATCGGCGGCGCCTACTGGCTGCTGGCGCCCTGAGCGGGCGGGTCAGAGCGTCGTCAGCGCCAGCCGGATCTTCTCGGCATTGGCCTTGAGCACTTCGGCATCCGCCATGGCACCCGTATGCGGACGCATCGCCACGCCGTCATGGCGGGGGATCACATGGACATGCAGGTGGAAGACGACCTGTCCGCCGGCGGCCTCGTTGAACTGCTGGATCGTCACGCCATCAGCCGCGAAGGCGGCCTTCACGGCGCGCGCCAGCCGCTGCGTCGTCAGCGCCACGGCCTGCAGCGCCTCGGGCGGCGCATCCAGCACATTGCGACAGGCGGCCTTGGGGATCACCAGCACATGCCCGTCGGCGCGGGGCATGATGTCCATGATCGCGACCGTCGCCTCGTCCTCATAGACGGTATGCGAGGGCAACTCGCCGCGCAGGATCCGGGCGAAGACGTTGTCGGTGTCGTAGGCGCTCATGCGGCATCCGGCTCAGGCGAGAAACTGGGGCGGCCAACCTGTCGCGGGCGGGCGGTCAGCGTCAAGGGCGTGGCGGCGTCGGAGAACGAGCGACGCCCCCCAGCCTCACCGTGTCCGCGATCTGCGAATCCAGCACGAGGTCGTCGCTCGCACCCAGCACCCAGAGATCGCTCACCGTGAAGCGCAGCAGCGACACATCCCACCAGCGCGCGATCATCTCCGCCAGCGCGGCGGTCTCGCGCGCGTCGAGATCGTCGGTCAAATTGTAGAGCCCGACGAGGTAGAGGTCGCCCGGCGGGCGCCCAAAGGCGGCCTGGATGGCGTGGATGGGGTTCAGACCGTCCCGCTGTTCCGGATAGACCCGCAGATAGAAGCGCCCACGATTGACGTTGCCCGAGAACAGCCCGCGCAGATCGACCGCGAAGGGCGCGACCCGGGAGAGGGCCGGGCGGGTGTCGTCCGAAATGACCGGCGCATCCCCGGTCGAGAGCGTGCCGCACAGGGTGGCGTGCAGCCGCTCGGAGCGTCGCGGCAGGATGTCCCACGCGATCTTGGAGGCGAAAGGCGCCGCGCGCATCTCGGTGTCGAGCCGCCGGAAGGGCTCGGAACCGGCCAGCAGAGCCCCATCGACGGGCAGAACCAGCGAAAAGATCGGCGGATGGACGCCCATCTCGTATGATCGCCCCTCCTGCCGGGCGATGACGCGGGGATGGTTTGGCGCCACCAGCGGCAGGTGGGCGAGCCGATAGGGCTCGTCCAGAAGCAGCGGCCCGGTCGCGAAATCCGTCAGGCTGCGCCTATAGCCGAGTTCGCCATCCGTGCAGAAAATCGGCCCGGCGGATTCTGCTTGAGCCTGTCGATCAGCCATCGGCATCGCCGGATTTGCGGAAGGGGCTTTCGGCCGCCAGGGCCGCCTGGGCTTCCGCAATCTGAGCCCGCTCGCGCGGCAGGTAATGCGCCACGGCGCGCCTCAGCCCGGGATCTGCCAGATGGTGCAGCGAGCGCGTCACCACGGGGCGGTATCCGCGCGCGAGCTTGTGCTCGCCCTGGGCGCCGGCCTCGACGCGGGCAAGTCCATGCGCGATCGCATAGTCGATGGCCTGATGGTAGCAGATTTCGAAATGCAGGAAGGGGTGGTCCTCGATGCAGCCCCAGTTGCGGCCGTACAGCGTGTCGGCGCCGCGGAAATTGATCGCGCCGGCAATATAGCGTCCCGCGCGCTCCGCCATGACGAGGACGATGCGCTCGCCCATCGCCGCGCCGACGCAGGAGAAGAAGGCGCGGTTCAGATAGGGGCGCCCCCATTTGCGCGAGCCGGTGTCCTCATAGAAGGCATGAAAATCGTCCCAGACCGCCTCGGTCAGGTCGCTGCCGCTGAGGATCTCGACGGTAATCCCGGGCGCCAGCGCCTCGCGGCGCTCTCGCTTCAGCGCCTTCCGCTTGCGTGAGGCCAGCGTGGCCAGAAAATCGTCGTAAGTGCCGAAGCCCTCGTTGAACCAGTGGAACTGGAGGTCGTGCCGCTCGAGATAGCCGGCCTCCCGGAGCGCCGCGACATCGGGCTCCTGCGCGAAGGTGACATGCACCGAAGAGGCGTCCGTCTGCTCGCACAGCGCTTCCAGCCCGGCGATCAGCCCGGCACGAGCCTCTGCCGCGCGCGGCCCCGGCGCGACCAGCAGGCGCGGGCCCGTGGCAGGCGTGAAGGGCGCCGCGACCTGGATCTTGGGATAGTAGCGCCCGCCCGCGCGCTGATAGGCGTCGGCCCAGCTGTGGTCGAAGACATATTCGCCCTGGCTATGGCTCTTGAGAAAGCTCGGCGCGGCGGCGAGCAGCCGATCCTCGCCATCCTCGACCAGCAGATAGGCCGGTGACCAGCCCGAGCGCCCGCCCACGCAGCCGCTCTCCTCGAGCGCGCGCAGGAAGGCATGGGAGACGAAGGGGTTTTCCCGGTCGAGCCCGTCCGGCCCCTCGTCCTGCGCCTGCGGATGGGCGCAGGCATCCCAGGCCGCGGCCGGAACCGCCTTCAGCGAGGTCGCGACGCGCACCCTGAGGTCGCCGGCCCCGCTCTCGCTCAAGGCGTGAAGCCCTCGAACACCATCTGGTCGGCGAGGCGCGAAGCCTTCTCCCGGTCCTCCGGGGTCCGCACCGTCCAGCTCATCAGCGGCATGCCGACAACATTGCGGCAGAGATAGGGGGCGGCGCTGTCGAGATCCGCCACCTTCCAGGACAGGAAGTCCGGCCGGCTGCGCTCGAAATGCAGCAGATTGGCCATGGCGCGGCGCTGACCCGCATCGAGATGGGCGTAGTCGGGGTAGGAATAGTCGTTCATCGCGACGATGCCCCGCGGCACGCCGGGTGCGATCTCGCGCAGCGCCGCGACGATCTCGGGATCGAAGGATTTGAACACGATCGGCTGGCCGACGCGGCCGGCGACGATCTCGGCGGCGCGCCGGGTCAGCCGGAGATCGCCGTCGAAGCGGCTCTTGATCTCGATCACCAGCGGCACGCGTCCGGCGATCAGGTCGAGGAAGCGGGAGAGCGTCGGGATCAGCGCCTGGCTGCCGCGCAGCGGAATTGCGGCGAGCGCCTCCGCCGTCTGCGCCGAGACCGCGCCTTGGCGCTCGGTCAGCCGGTCGAGCACGAAGTCATGAAACACCATCGCCTCGCCATCGGCGCTGAGCTGGATGTCGCATTCGATGCCGAAGCCGCGGGCGATGGCCGCCTCGGCCGCCGGGCCGCTGTTCTCGATCACGCCGGCGGCGGCGTCGTGAAGTCCGCGATGGGCGATCGGGCGGGCGACCAGCCAGCCGAGATCGGGGCGGGCGCCGTCAAGGGAAGGGCCGCGCATCAGGCGATCTCGAACATCGCCTCGACCTCGACCGCCGCATCGGCCGGCAGCTCGGCCACGCCGATGGTCGAGCGGGCATGGCGCCCCTTGTCGCCCAGCACTTCGACCATCAGATCCGACGCGCCGTTCATGATCGCGGGCAAAGCGGCGAAATGGGGCGCGGCATTGATGAAGCCGCCGAGGCGGACACAGCGCGTGATCCGGCTCAGATCGCCGTTCAGTGCCGCCTTGGCCTGGGCCAGGACGTTGATGGCGCAGAGCCGCGCGGCCTCGAGCCCCGCCTCGTTGAAGATTTCGACGCCGAGCTTGCCCTTGTGCGCGTCGGAGAGCTTGCCGTCCAGGCCGAAGCAAAGCTGGCCGGAGATCACCAGCAGATTGCCGGTGATGACATAGGGCACATAGTTCGCGACGGGCGCGGCCGGCGTGGGCAGGGTAATGCCGAGTTCGGCGAGCTTGGTATCGACGGCATTCATCGGAAGAACTCCACCGGAGCGGCTGGTGTGAAGCGGGCCCGGCACGATGCGGCGCGCTGAAGCGCGAGCCGGGTCGGGCCTCCCTTCATGGCCGATGCCCGGCCCGCCCGCAAGCGCGAGGCCATGCGCCATCCGGCCGCCCGTCGCGCGCGACGCGGCCGCCTCGCGCGCGCTGACCGCCTTGTTTGCGCCATTGCGGCAATGCACCTAGATTCGAGAGTGTTCAGCACAGGAAGCGGCGCGCCCATGACGACGAACGCAGCAGGCCTCACGGGAATTCTTGCGGTCGCGGCGCTCTGGAGCGGCGCGGCGGCGGCCCAGCCGAGCCCGGCCGAGCGTGTCGTACTGGCGCCGCATCGCGCGGTCTACGATCTGGTTCTCGACGCCGGCAAGGCGGCCAAGAACGTCGACTCGGCCCGGGGGCGCATCGCCTTCGACTTCACCGGCGACGCCTGCGAGGGCTATGCGCTTTCCTTTCGCCAGGTGACGCAGCTGCAGAGCGGCGAGGGTGGCCCGCGCCTGATCGATGCGCGAACAACCAGTTTCGAGGCCGGCGACGGCGCGAGCTATCGCTTCAAGACCGAAAGTTCCGCCAGCGGGACGCCGAAGGAAACCGTCGACGGCACGGCCACCCGCACCGGGGAGGGCTATGAGGTCAAGCTCACGGCGCCCAAACCCGAGACTCATCGCGAGCCGGTGGCAGCGCTGTTTCCCAACGCGCAGATGAAGGCCGTCATCCAGGCGGCGCGCGAGGGCCGCAACACCCTGAACGTCCGGCTCTATGACGGCGCCAACGGCGGCAAGGACGTCTACGAGACGCTGTCCGTCATTGGCCGCAGGCTGGACAGCAAGCCGACGGAAGAACCGCTGCAGCGGCCGGAATTCGAGAAGCTCGCCCGTTGGCCCGTGACCATGTCCTATTTCAAGGTCGGTTCCGGTGAGACGACCCCGAGCTACACCATCTCCTTCGAGCTTTACGAGAACGGCGTCACCGGCGCGGTCCGGCTCGACTATGGCAGCTTCGCGCTGCGCGGCACGCTCACGCGTCTGGATCTTCTGCCTCAGGCGGATTGCGCGAAATAGCGCTCCCGCCGCTCGCCCGCTGCGGCAGGCGCAGGCTCAGCCCCTTGCCGATGGCGGCGTCGCCGAAGCGGGCCCGAAGCGCATCGAGCGCGCCCTCCATGGCCTTCAGCCGGGGCGTCGCGACATCGGCGAGGTCGCCATGGTCGGCATCTTCCGGGCCGGTCAGGTCGCTCGCGCCGATGCCGATCAGCCGGTAGCGCGGGCCGGTGCATTCGCGCCGCAGCAGCTCGCGCCCGGCCGCGAAGAGCCGCGCCGCGAGCTGGGTCGGCTCGGGCAGCCGCGTCGCCCGCGTGATCGAGTGGAAATCCGCCGTCTTGAGCTTCAGCGTGATCGTCCGTCCCGCCAGCTCCTGATGCTTCAGGCGCTTCGAGGTCTTCTCGCAGAGGCGCCAGAGCACGGGTTCCAGCTCCTCGAAGCGCGAGAGATCGACATCGAGCGTCGTCTCGCTGGAGACGCTCTTGGTTTCGCGCTCCGGCGTGACGCGGCGCGGGTCGATGCCGTTGGCGAGATTCTTCAGGCGCGGCCCGTCCTTGCCCGCCAGCCGGACCAGCGTGTCGACCGGCGCCTCGCGCAGATCCCCGATCAGCCTGAACCCGGCTTCCGCCAGCTTGGCCGCGCTCGCCTGGCCGATGCCCGGAATGAGGCCGACCGGCTTGGAGGCAAGGAAGGAGACCGCTTCCGCCCGCCCAATCACCGAGAAGCCGCGCGGCTTATCCATGTCGGAGGCGACCTTGGCGAGGAACTTCGCATAGGACAGCCCGACCGAGACGGTGATGCCGATCTCCTGTTCGATGCGCCGGGCGAAGCGCGCCAGGGTCACGGCCGGGCTGGCATGGTGCAGCAGCTCGGTCCCTGCGAGGTCGAGAAAGGCCTCGTCGATCGAGATGGGCTCGACCAGCGGCGTGAGCTCCTGCATCAGCCGGCGCACCTGCCGGCCGACCGCGACGTATTTCGCCATGTCGGGCTTCACCACCACCGCTTCCGGGCAGGCCTTCAACGCCTTGAACATCGGCATGGCCGAGCGGACGCCATAGGTCCGCGCGATATAGCAGGCGGTCGAGACGACGCCGCGCTTGCCGCCGCCAATGATGACCGGCTTGTCGATCAGCGAGGGATCGTCACGCTTTTCCACCGCCGCATAGAAGGCGTCGCAATCGATATGAGCGAGGCTGAGACTGTCGCGCTCGGGGTGGCGCAGCAGGCGCGGCGAGCCGCAGGCGGGGCAGCGCCGCGGCTCGGCCTCGTCGCCGTCATGGTCGCGCAGGCAGTCGCGGCACAGGACGCGCCGCGCCAGGCCCCGCGACGGCGCGGTCAAGCGAAGTCGCCGGCGGGTGGCCCGCCCAGACGCTCCCGGGCCCGCGCCACCGCTTCCGGGTTTACCCCCGCATTGGCGGCGAATTCGAGCAGCTGCGAATCGCTGCCGCCGACATGGTCCAGCACCGCCGCCAGGAAGCCGGGGTCGCCCGCGGCGGCGCGCAATGTCGCCGGGCCCAGCCCCGTCGTGGCCAGGAAGGGCTCGAGCCGCTCGGGCTCGGCGGCGAGAAATCCCAGCGCGCGCAGGGCCAGCATCTCGGCGTCGTCTTGGCTCGGGGGGCTCGCCATGGCTGTCGGAAGGCTCCTGCCGGAATCGGTCGGGGGATTTGCGTTTCGTCAACGGCTTACATGCTAGGCAGTGATCATGGAACGAGGCTGCCAGCTTGGGCAATCGGGATCGGCCCCCGGTCCGCGGCGCAAAGGAAGGGCGGCATCATGAAGACGGTTCTGATCGTCGAGGACAACGAGCTCAACATGAAGCTCTTCAATGACCTCCTCGAAGCGCATGGCTATGCCACGCTGAAGACCGCCGACGGCATCGAGGCGATCGAGCTCGCCCGCACGCATCGTCCCGACCTGATCCTGATGGACATCCAGCTGCCCGAGGTCTCGGGGCTCGAGGTGACCAAATGGATCAAGGAGGACGACGACCTGAAGGCGATCCCCGTGATCGCCGTCACCGCCTTCGCGATGAAGGGCGACGAGGAGCGCATCCGGGAGGGCGGCTGCGAGGCCTATCTCTCCAAGCCGATCTCGGTCGCGAAATTCCTGGAGACCGTCCGCGCCTATGCCGGCGCGGCCTGAACGTTCGAAGGGCTTGCCATGTCAGCGCGCGTTCTGGTCGTCGACGACATCATCACCAACGTGAAGCTGCTCGAGGCGAAGCTCTCCTCGGAATATTTCGACGTCGTCACGGCACTGAACGGCCCCGATGCCATCGCGATCTGCGAGCGCGGCGAGGCCGACATCGTGCTGCTCGACGTGATGATGCCGGGCATGAACGGCTTCGACGTCTGCCGCCGCCTCAAGAGCGAGGCGATCACGGCGCATATCCCGGTCGTGATGGTCACCGCGCTCGACCAGCCGGGCGATCGGCTCAAGGGCCTCGATGCCGGTGCCGACGACTTCCTGACCAAGCCGCTCGACGACACCGCGCTCTTCGCCCGCGTGCGCAGCCTCGTGCGGCTGAAGTCGATGACGGACGAGCTGCGCAACCGTGCGCTCGCCTCGCGCCGCCTCGGCATTGCCGATCCGCTCGCCGCTGCCGCTTCCGAAACCGGGCTGAACGGCCGCATCCTGATCATCGAGGACCGGCCGCGTGTGATCGAGCGGCTCGAAAGCGCGCTCTCGGCCTTCCACGTCGTCGAGACCGAGCCGAATCCGCAGCAGGCGCTGCTGCGGGCGGTCGAGGGCGAATTCGACAGCGTGCTGGTCAGCCTCGACCTGCAGGGTTTCGACGGGCTGCGCTTGTGCAGCCAGCTGCGCTCGCTGGAGCGCACCCGCAACGTCTCCGTTCTGATGATGGGGGAGGCGGAGGACCGCACCCGCATCCTGCGCGGCCTCGAGATCGGTGCGCATGACTTCCTGATCCGGCCGATCGATCGCAACGAGCTGCTGGCGCGCGTCCGCACCCAGGTGCGCCGCAAGCGCTTCACCGAGAAACTGCGCGACAGCGTGCAGACCTCGATGGAAATGGCGGTGATGGATCAGCTCACCGGGCTGCACAACCGCCGCTACATGGATACGCGCATGGCGGCGCTCTTTGACGAATCCGCACTGCGCGCCCGCTCGCTGGCGCTGCTCGTGCTCGACATCGACCACTTCAAGAGCGTCAACGACAGCTACGGCCACGATGCCGGCGACGAGGTGCTGCGCGAATTCGCCGACCGCGTGCGCGCCTGTACCCGCGGCATCGACCTGGTCGCCCGCATGGGCGGCGAGGAGATCGTCGTCGTGCTGCCGGATACCGCGCTGGACGCGGCCTATGCGGTGGCCGAGCGCATCCGCGAGCGGGTCGTTTCCGAGCCCTTCGGCATCCAGGGCGCGACCCGCACGATTCCCGTGACCGTGTCGATCGGCGTCTCGAGCCGGCGTGCCGGCGATGCCTCGCCCGCCGAGATCATGAAGCGCGCGGACGACGCGCTCTATCTGGCCAAGGCGAACGGGCGGAACCGCGTCATCGCGGCCAACGCCGCCTGAACCGCGGCGGATCTGGTTACCGGGTAAGGTTAAGCCCCGACAAAGATTGGTGAATCGCGGTCCGGCTGTTGATTCGCCTGCGCTCCGGCGGCAAGGGTTGTGCGACGCAGCGTCATGCGCTGCCTCGCGACGCCCCTCGGCTCTCAGGTCCGCCGCATCTCCTGGGATCCCGGAGGGCTCGGCCGGTCGGTTGCGGACATTCTGGCCTCCTCAGAACCGCCGCCGGCCGGCCACCTCTTTCCCGCTTCAGAAATACTGGGAAAGCACGGCCGGCACGACATAGCCGAGCCCGGCGAAGATCGCGAGGATGGCGACGAGCGCGACCGCCGCGACGACGCGGTTGCCGAGGAAGCGCGAGGAATCGATTTCGACGAGCAGCTTGAGCAGGCGACGCCCGGCGCCATGCGGCGTGCTGCGGGGGGCGGGATCGGGATCTGCGGCGTTCACGGGTCGATCTTCCGGTAACCAAGGGACGAACCCTGCGCAGCGCGCGCCGCCAGCGCAGATGGTCGTCGCCCCCGACCGATCGCCAGCGTGACATCATTCTGCGTTCCGTGGCGTGACAATTGCGCCTCAGCCGCCCAAAAACCGCCTTCAGATGTCTGTCGGCATGCTTAGCCTCGCGCCGATGACGTCCGGCGCCCGGCGGGGAGGGGATCTCAGAGCCCGGTCGCGCGCCGCAGCGCCGCGTTGATGCGATCCTGCCAGCCGGGTCCGTCGCTCTGGAAATGTTCGAGCACATCGCTGTCGATGCGCAGCGAGACCAGTTCGCGCGCACCGGGCAGGGCGGTCCGCTGTGTCACGGGCTCGGGCGCCGGTGGCTTCGGGGCGGCGAACAGCGCTTCCGCCTTGTCGCGCGCGCTGAGGGGGCGGCGTGGCCGATCGTTGCTCATGGCGCGAGATCCTTTGGCGCAAACATCTTTCAGGGGCCGCTGGGCGACGAGGGAAGGCCGCGACCATGAAGGAGGACAGGTCGGGCGCAACAAAAAACCGCCCGGAAGGGGCGGTTTTCGTGAAAGACCGATCTCAGCGGGGCCAAAGCCTCACTTGATCTTGGTCTCCTTGAACTCGACGTGCTTGCGCGCGATCGGGTCGTACTTCTTCTTCGACATCTTCTCGGTCATCGTGCGCGAGTTCTTCTTCGTCACGTAGAAGAAGCCGGTGTCGGCGGTCGAAAGCAGCTTGATCTTGATGGTCACGGCCTTGGCCATGGGGATATCCTCGAACCATGCGGGGCGGTGAGGCCCACGGAAAATGAGAAAGGCCGGGCGAGCCCGGCAAACCGTCGGGCGTGGGAATGCCGGAAAGGGGCGTCGAAGTCAAGGCGGATCGGTGCGGCTATCGCTCGGCGGGGCGGAGAATGCGTCAAAGCTCCTCGCGCACGAAGCGACCGTTCTTCTCCCAATAGAACGGCACCGGCAGCCAGGGCGCGAAACCGCCGGCGATCCGCGCTTCCACCTCCTGGATGATGACCTTGGTGATGGTCGGCAGGTCGAGTTCCTTGGCCTCGTCGAAGTCGACCCAGACGAGGTCGATCAGTTCCGAATCGGGCCCGACGACGTTCTCGATGCGCTTGGCGCTCGCCGTGGCGTCGACCGTGAAGAAACGGGTGTCAAAGCGCTTCGGGCGCCGCGGCGGCGTGATCGCACGCGCGACGAAGGTCACCGCCGACAGATCCGGAAAGATGCCGTGGCCGGCGAAATCGGCCCAGCTTCCGGCCGGGGCCTTCTCCGGCGCGCCGAATTCGGTGGAGCCGAAGAGCAGGCCGGTCTCCTCGAAGGTCTCTCGGATCGCGGCGAGCGCCAGAGCCCGCGCCTTGCCGGCGCTCGGGCGCAGGGTCCGCTTCAGCAGCCGGTCCTCGCAGATCTGGGGGAGCGCCCCCGTTGCAGCCATCCGCCGGTCGCCGGGATCGACCCGGCCACCAGGGAAGACGTACTTCCCCGGCATGAATTTATGGCCGGGATGGCGCTTGCCCATCAGGATCCGCGGCTTCGCCGCCGCGCGGTCGAGGATCATCATCGTCGCCGCGTCGCGCGGCCGCTGGTTGACGGCGACGCGGACGCGTTCGGCATTGGTCAGGGTGACGGCATGGTCGTTCATGGCTGCTGCACCGCAGGCGGAAGGGGTTGGCGCTCGGCCGTGTCGGGCCGGCCGCCGAAGCCGTGCATGCGCAGGGCCCATTGCAGGCCGATGACGCCGCCCTTGACCGGCTGCATCAGCAATAGCGAGAGGATGACGGTCAGCGCCGGCCAGACCGCCATATGCAGGCCCATCGACCAGTCGGCATACTTCTCCGCCAGCAGCAGCCCGCCGACGACGACATGGCCGACGATGGTGATGACGACATAGGGCGGCAGATCGTCGGCGCGCTGGTGATGCAGCGCCTCGCCGCAGGCCTCGCAACTGTCGACCGGCTTCAGGAAGCCCTTGAACAGCCGTCCCTGGCCGCAATGCGGACAGCGTCCGCGCAGGCCGTGACCGATCGCCGGGCGCCAGTCCCGTGCCTGCGGTTGAGGGTTCGCCGTGTGGATCTGGACCGCCATCACCGCCTCTTTCCCGATTTGGGCTTGCCCGCCTTGCCCTTGGCGAAGCGCCCCGGGCCGCTGCGGCCGCCGGGCGGACCGCCGAAGGCGCCGCCCTTGCCGCGACGAGGCGCGGGGCCGCGTCCGCCCAGGCCGCCTCCCGTTGCCGCCCGGCCGGCCGAGAGCAGCTCGAAGCGCAGCGCACCCGCGACGGGTGCGGCCTCGACCAGCTTGACATGGACGCGGTCGCCGAGGCGGAAGCTCTCGCCCGTGCGCTCGCCGATCAGCGCATGCGCCGCCTCGTCGTAACGGTAATAGTCCGCCCCCAGCGTCGAGGCGGGAATGAAGCCGTCGGCGCCCGTGCCGTCGAGCTTGACGAAAAGCCCGGCCTTGTTGACGCCGCCGATGCGCCCGTCGAAGGAGGCACCGATCTGATCGGCGAGGAAATGCGCGATCAGCCGGTCGACCGTTTCGCGCTCGGCCGCCATGGCGCGCCGCTCGGCGGCGGAAATCCGCGTCGAGACCTCGCGCAGTGCTTCCAGCGTCGTGCCCTTCGGCAGGCCGTCCTCGCCGAAGCGCTGGGCGGCGATCAGCGCGCGGTGGACGACGAGATCGGCATAGCGCCGGATCGGCGAGGTGAAATGGGCGTAGCGGCGCAGGTTGAGCCCGAAATGCCCGTAATTTTCGGCGACATACTCCGCCTGGGCCTGGCTGCGCAGCACCACCTCGTTGATGAAGATCTCGTTCTCCGAGCCCTTGATCATGCCGAGAATGCGGTTGAACAGCGCCGGCCGCAACACGCCTTCCTTCGGCAGCTTGATGCCGATCGAGGCCAGCACCTCGCCGAGCGCGCGCATCTTCTCGAGCGAAGGCTCGTCATGGCAGCGATAGACCAGGAGGCTCCCGGCCTTTTCCAGCGTCTCCGCCGCCGCGACATTGGCGAGGATCATGAACTCCTCGATCAGCTTGTGGGCCGCCAGCCGCTCCGGGACGATGACGCGGTCGACCGAGCCGTCGGGCTTCAGGATCAGCTTGCGCTCGGGCAGGTCGAGATCGAGCGGCTGGCGCGCATCGCGGGCGCGGGCCGCCACGCCATAGGCCGCCCAGAGCGGCATCAGGATGGTGTCGCGGACGGCCGCGCCCTTCTCGTCGCCCTGTCCGTCGATCGCGGCCTGCGCCTGCTGGTAGGAGAGCTTGGCGGCGGAGCGCATCAAGATGCGGTGGAAGGAATGGCTCTTCTTCGAGCCATCGGCCTTCAGCACGAGCCGCACGGCCAGCGCCGGCCGGTCCTCGCCCTCACGCAGCGAGCAGAGATCGTTGGAGATCCGCTCCGGCAGCATCGGCACGACGCGGTCGGGGAAATAGACCGAGTTGCCGCGCTCCAGCGCCTCGCGGTCGAGCGCGGAGCCGGGCCGGACATAGGCCGCGACATCGGCGATGGCGACGGTCACGACATGGCCGCCGGGATTGTCCGGGTCGCTGTCGGGCGCCGCATGGACGGCGTCGTCATGGTCCTTGGCGTCGGCGGGGTCGATCGTGATCAGCGGCAGCGCGCGCCAGTCCTCGCGTCCGGCCGTGCCGGCCGGCCGCACGGCTTCGGCTTCCGCGACCGTGGCGGGCTGGAAGACATGGGGAATGCCATGGGCGTGGATCGCGATCAGGCTCACCGCCCGCTCGGATTTCAGCGAGCCCAGACGCTCATTGACCTGCGCCTCCGGCGGCCCGAAGCGCGTTTCGCGTCGCAGCGCCACCGAGACGAGATCGCCGTCCTGCGCATCGCCGGTCTGGCCCTTCGGGATCAGCGCCTCGCGGCCCTGCGCCTTCTTGTCGATCGGGATCAACCGGCCGGAGCCGTCCGGCATGGCGCGGAAGATGCCGAGCACCTGCGCCTTGCCCTTGCCCATGACCTTCAGCACGCGGCCGGAATAGGCGTAGCCCTCGACCCCCTTGAGCCGAGTCAGCTTCAGCAGCACCTGGTCGCCGAAAGCCGGCGCCGGCGCGGCATGGCGCTTGGCCCGGAACTCGCGCGGCCGCTCGATCAGAATGCGCGGCGCGGTGCCCTGATCGGCCTCGTTCCACTCGAGCGGCAGGGCATAGGCGTCGCCGTCGCGATCCTTGCCCTTGATTTCGCAGAGCAGCACGGGGGGCAGGGCGCCACGCGGATGCACCGGCCGGGCGACACCGTCGCCGCCGGTCTCGCCCTCTTCCTCGAGCTCCTTGAGCAGACGCTTCAGCCAGATCTTGCCGCCACCCGAGAGCCCGAAGGCCTTGGCGATCTCGCGGCGGCCGACCTCGCGGCCGGCCTCGCGCTCCGCCTCGATGAAGTCGAGGATCGCCTCGCGGCTGGGTTCAGGCGCGGACAAGGCAGGGGCTTTCCGGAAGGGGCGGGGGCTGCGTCATCAGCCTGATGTGGCATGCGCGGGCACGCGACACCAGAACCCGCAGCGGATTTCGTCCCTGCAACGGAAGAAGGGCCGCCCTTTCGGGCAGCCCTTCCATTGCCGAACCGCAGCCCCGGTAACCGGGCCTGAAGGTCCAAAACTCAGGCGGAACAAGACCCCCACGGAGAGAGAGACCCTGTCTGCCCGCTTTGAACCAGCGGTTGATGACAATGAGACACTGGATCACCTCCTTTCAGTTGTTACCGACAGGGAGAGGCTAGGGCGATTCCCGACGGGTCGTAAATGTCAAAATGCAAGCGGGCTTCCGTGGCGCCCGTCCCGGTGCTGCCGGGCCTCTCGGCAATACGACAGCCGAATGCCTGTCCGATAGGCAGATGAGTTGCCTACAGATCAGGCAAATCAGCCATACCCGCATGAACATTGCGTGGCTGAGGGAGGGCGTCGCAGGAAATGCTGTCGGGCGGCCTCTGGTGACAGAGATTTGTGATGTGGTGCAGCGGTATTCCCGAGGTTGGCACGTCCTTTGCCAGCCACCTGAACCGGGCCGGGGAGGCCCGCCGACGCCTCGGTCCGTAGGCGCGGCCAACCAGGGTCGGTTCGGGGGATCATCCGTGAACACCACACGTCGCACAATTTTGGGCGCTGCTCTCGCGGGCGCCACCATGCTTGCCACCCTTCTGCCGGCGGCGGCGCAGGAGACCATCAAGGTCGGCATCCTCCACTCGCTCTCGGGCACGATGGCCATTTCCGAGACGACGTTGAAGGACGTCATGCTCATGCTCATCGAGGAGCAGAACAAGAAGGGCGGCGTGCTCGGCAAGAAGCTCGAGCCGGTCGTGGTCGACCCTGCCTCGAACTGGCCGCTCTTCGCCGAGAAGGCGCGCGAACTCATCACCAAGGACAAGGTCTCGGTCGTGTTCGGCTGCTGGACCTCGGTGTCCCGCAAGTCCGTGCTGCCGGTCTTCAAGGAGCTGAACTCGATCCTGTTCTACCCCGTCCAGTACGAGGGCGAAGAGAGCGAGCGCAACGTGTTCTATACGGGCGCCGCGCCGAACCAGCAGGCGATCCCCGCCGTCGACTATCTCGCCAAGGAAGAGAAGGTCCAGCGCTGGGTGCTGGCCGGCACCGACTACGTCTATCCGCGCACGACCAACAAGATCCTCGAGGCCTATCTGCTCGCCAAGGGCGTGGCCAAGGAGGACATCATGATCAACTACACGCCGTTCGGGCATTCCGACTGGCAGACGATCGTCTCCGACATCAAGAAGTTCGGCACCGCCGGCAAGAAGACGGCCGTGGTCTCGACCATCAACGGTGACGCCAACGTGCCGTTCTACAAGGAGCTCGGCAATCAGGGCATCAAGGCGACCGATATCCCGGTCATCGCCTTCTCTGTCGGCGAGGAAGAGCTGGCCGGCATCGACACCAAGCCGCTGGTCGGCCATCTTGCCGCCTGGAACTACTTCCAGTCGGTCAAGACGCCCGAGAACGAGGCCTTCATCAAGCAGTGGAAGGCTTTCAAGAAGAACGACAAGGCCGTCACCAACGACCCGATGGAGGCCCATGTCATCGGCTTCGCGATGTGGGTGAAGGCGGTCGAGAAGGCTAAGAGCTTCGATCCCGACAAGGTGATCGACGCGCTGCCCGGCATCACCGCGCCGAACCTGACCGGCGGCATCTCGACGATGCTCCCCAACCACCACATCACCAAGCCCGTCCTGATCGGCGAGATCAAGGCCGACGGCCAGTTCGACGTGGTCTCGAAGACCGATCTCGTTCCCGGCGACGCCTGGTCCAAGCACCTCGAAGGCTCCAAGGACCTGATCGGCGACTGGGTCGAGAAGAAGTGCGGCAACTTCAACACCAAGACCGGCAAGTGCGGCGGCGCCTGACGACTTGAGAGGGGGAGGGCCGGCACGGGCGCCATAAGGCCCGGCCGGCCCTCGCAATCAGCGGCACCCCCGGCTCGGGCCGGGGGTGTTCGCCACAGACGATCCGGCGCCGCGCCCCGCCCGCCGACGGACCATGCGAAGCGAGCCCATGCGGATCCTGCCCTGCCTCCTGCGCACCCTGGCGCTGGCGATGTTGCTCGCGCTCCATCCGGGTGCAGCCCCCGCCCAGAGCGCCGACGACGCCTTTGCCCGGCTCGGTGCCGACAGTTTTTCCGAAACCAACCGCGCCATCGAGCTGCTGATCGCCCAGGCGCATCCGCAGGCGGCGTTGATCATCGAGGCGCTGGCCGAGGGCCGGCTGCTGGCCGGTGGCGGTGCCGTCGTCGTCCGGATGCCGGATGGCCGCGTCCTCGACGCCCGCACCGGCGCGGCGCTCGCCGCGGCACCCGCAGGGCTCGCCGCGGTGCGCCTCAACAACAGCGTCCGCCGCACCATCCAGGGCGCGCTCGGTGGGCTCGGTCTGCTCAATCCCGACGCCGGCAAGCGCATCGCCGCGGCGGAAGCCGTGTTCAAGTCGCGCGACGCCTCGCTGCTGCCCGTGCTCGAAGGCGCCATCGCCAAGGAGACGAATGCCCGCGTCAAGGCGGCGCTGCGGCAGGCGCAGGCGGCCATCCTCGTCGCGAAATCCGACGCGCCCCCCTTCGACCGGATCGCCGCCATCGACGTGCTGCGCGAGCGCGGCGACCAGGATGCGCTGGCGACGCTGCGCTCCCTGCCGGCCGATGCCTCCGCCTCGCTGAAGGAGGCGCAGGCCCGCGCCATCTCCGACATCGAGGGCCGGCTGGCGCTCTGGCGGGCCGGACAGAACCTCTGGTATGGGCTCTCGCTCGGCTCGGTCCTCCTGCTCGCCGCCATCGGGCTCGCCATCACCTTCGGTGTGATGGGCGTGATCAACATGGCCCATGGCGAGATGGTCATGATCGGCGCCTACACGACCTTCATCGTCCAGGAGGTCATCCGCGCCCGCTTCCCGGGCCTGTTCGACTATTCGCTGCTGATCGCCGTGCCGCTCGCCTTCCTCGTGGCCGGACTCGTCGGCATCGCCATCGAGCGCGGCGTGATCCGCTTCCTCTATGGCCGGCCGTTGGAGACGCTGCTGGCGACCTGGGGCATCAGCCTGATCCTGCAGCAGGCGGTCCGCACCGCCTTCGGGCCGACCAATCGCGAGGTCGGCGCGCCCGCCTTCATGTCGGGCGCCTTCGAGATCGGCGAGATGGCGATCACCTGGAACCGGCTCTGGATCATCGTCTTCGCGATCCTCGTCTTTGCGGCCCTGCTGGCGATCCTGAAGCTGACGCCGATCGGCCTGCAGATGCGCGCGGTCACGCAGAACCGCCGCATGGCATCCGCCATGGGTATCCGCACCGGCCGCGTCGACGCGCTGACCTTCGGACTCGGCTCGGGCGTCGCGGGGCTGGCGGGCGTCGCGCTCTCGCAGATCGACAATGTCAGCCCCAATCTCGGCCAGAGCTACATCATCGACTCATTCATGGTCGTGGTCTTCGGTGGCGTCGGCAATCTCTGGGGCACGCTGGTCGCCGCGATGACGCTGGGCGTCGCCAACAAGCTGCTCGAACCCTATGCAGGGGCGGTGCTCGGCAAGATCGCGCTGCTCGTCTTCATCATCCTCTTCATCCAGAAGCGCCCGCGCGGCCTGTTCGCGCTCAAGGGCCGGGCGGTGGAAGCATGATCGCGCGCTTCCTCCTGCAGGACATGGACCGGCGCGGCGCGGTCTTCCTCGCCCTCATCGCCGGGCTTGCTATCCTGATCCCGGCCTTGAACCTGCTCGTGCCGGCCGGCTCGCCCTTCCACGTGCCGACTTCGACCATGTCGCTCTGGGGCAAATATCTCTGCTACGCGCTACTGGCGATCTCGCTCGATCTCGTCTGGGGCTATTGCGGCATCCTCTCGCTCGGCCATGGCGCCTTCTTCGCGCTCGGCGGCTACGCGATGGGCATGTATCTGATGCGCCAGATCGGCTCGCGTGGCACCTATGGCAACCCGATCCTGCCGGACTTCATGGTCTTCCTGAACTGGAAGGAGCTGCCCTGGTACTGGTACGGCTTCGACTCCTTCCCCTTCGCGATGCTGATGGTGCTGCTCGCGCCGGGGCTGCTCGCCTTCGTCTTCGGCTGGTTTGCCTTCCGCAGCAGAGTCACCGGCGTCTATCTCTCGATCATCACCCAGGCGCTGACCTACGCCCTGCTGCTCGCCTTTTTCCGCAACGACATGGGCTTCGGCGGCAACAACGGCCTGACCGATTTCAAGGACATCCTCGGCTTCAACGTCCAGGCGCAAGCGACTCGTGCGGCTCTGTTTTCCATGACCTGCGTCATGCTGATCGCGGGCTTCCTGATCGCGCGCGGCATCGTCGTCTCGAAGCTCGGCAAGGTGGTCATCGCGATCCGCGATGCGGAATCGCGCACGCGCTTCCTCGGCTACCGGGTCGACCGCTTCAAGCTCTTCGTCTTCACCGTCTCCGCCTGCATGGCGGGTGTTGCAGGGGCGCTCTACGTGCCCCAGGTCGGCATCATCAACCCCAGCGAATTCGCCCCCGCCAACTCGATCGAGACCGTGATCTGGGTCGCGGTCGGCGGCCGCGGCACGCTGGTGGGCGCGGCGCTCGGTGGCGTCGTCGTCAACTACGCCAAGACGATCTTCACCTCGGGCTTCATGGCGCCCTACTGGCTGTTTGCGCTCGGCGCGCTGTTCGTCTTCGTCACCCTGTTCATGCCCAAGGGCATCCTCGGCACGGCGCAGGACTGGTGGGAGAAGCGGCGCAGGCCCGCTCCCGCGACCACGCCCGAACCGGCCCCGGCGGAGTGACGCGCATGAACGCTCCCAGTCCCGGCCAGCTCACCTCCTCGCTGCTCTATCTCGACGGCGTCAGCGTCTCCTTCGACGGCTTCAAGGCGATCCGCGGCCTGTCGCTGACGATCGAGCCCGGCGAGATGCGCGCCATCATCGGCCCCAACGGCGCCGGCAAGACCACGATGATGGACATCATCACCGGCAAGACCAAGCCCGATGTCGGCACGGTGATGTTCGGCGGCTCGATCGACCTGACGCGGCTCGACGAGGCGGCGATCGCCAATCTCGGCATCGGCCGCAAGTTCCAGAAGCCCACCGTCTTCGACTTCCACACCATCGAGGACAACATCCTGCTCGCGCTAAAGGCGCCGCGCACGGTGGCGCGGACGCTGTTCTGGAAGACGGCGGCCACGCAGCAGAAGCGCATCGACGACATCCTCGGCATCATCAAGCTGGGCGATGCGCGAGAGCGGCTCGCCGGTTCGCTCTCGCATGGCCAGAAGCAGTGGCTCGAGATCGGCATGCTGCTGGCGCAGGACCCCAAGCTCCTGCTCGTCGATGAACCCGCCGCCGGCATGACCGACGGCGAGACCGCCGAGACGGCCGTGCTCCTCAAGGAGATCGCCAGGGACCATTCGGTCATCGTCGTCGAGCACGACATGGGCTTCATCCGCGAACTCGGCGTGAAGGTCACGGTGCTGCACGAGGGCTCGGTGCTGGCCGAGGGCCCGCTCGACCAGGTCAGCGCCAATGAGCGCGTCGTCGAAGTCTATCTGGGGCGCTGAGCATGCTGACCGTCGACGCCATCGACCTGCATTACGGCGCCGCCCAGGCGCTGCGGCGCGTCTCGATCACCGCGCAGGCCGGCCAGGTGACCTGCGTGATGGGCCGCAACGGCGTGGGCAAGACCACGCTGATGCGCGCCATCGTCGGCCAGCAGCCGATCAGCGGCGGCAAGATCGGCTTTCGCGGCGAGGACATCTCGACCTTGCGCACCGAGGATCGGGCGCGGGCCGGCATCGGCTTCGTGCCGCAGGGCCGCGAGGTCTTCCCGCTGCTCAGCGTGAAGGAAAATCTCGAGACCGGCTTCGCGCCGTTGCCGCGCCGGGAGCGCTATGTCCCGGACGAACTCTTCGACCTGTTCCCCGTGCTCAAGTCCATGCTGGGCCGACGCGGCGGCGACCTCTCGGGAGGCCAGCAACAGCAACTCGCGATCGCGCGGGCGCTGGTGACCCGACCCAAACTGCTGGTGCTGGACGAGCCGACGGAGGGCATCCAGCCCTCGATCATCAAGGATATCGGCCGCGCGATCGATTATCTGCGCTCCAAGGGCGACATGGCGATCGTGCTGGTCGAGCAGTATTTCGACTTCGCCCGCGACCTCGCCGACACGATGTTCGTGATGGACCGCGGCGAGGTCGTGCTGTCCGGCGCGATGAAGGACCTCGATGCCAACCAGGTGCAGCGGCTGATCCAGGTGTAGGGGCAACCTGTCGCCGTCATTGCGAGCGAAGCGAAGCAATCCAGGAGACGTAGATTACTGCCGCTCTGGATTGCTTCGCTCCGCTCGCAATGACGGAAGGGCCAGCCACGGCCCCCGTCAAAACGCCAGCGGCGCGTTGTCGACGACCTCCTTCATCACGAAGAAAGTGCGCGTCTGCCGCACGCCCGGCAGCGCAATCAGCTTGTCTCCGTGCAGCTTGTTGAAATCCGCCATGTCGCGCACGCGGATCTTCAGGATGTAGTCGAAATCACCCGCAACGATATGGCAGTCGAGCACGACCGGCATGGCTCGGATCGCCGCCTCGAAATCGCCGAAGCTCTCTGGCGTCGAGCGGTCCAGCACCACGCCGACGAAGGCCAGCGTGCCCATCTCGACCTTCTGCGGCGAGACCTGTGCCCGCACCCCGGTGACGTAACCCTCGGCGAAAAGACGCTGGATGCGCCTGTGGCAGGTGGCGGCGCTGGTGTTCACGCGCTTGGCGATCTCGGCATTGCCCATCCGCCCGTCGCTCTGCAGCAGGCGCAGAATCTTGAGGTCGGTCCGGTCGAGTTTCGGCTCCATGAAAGGATCTTCCAGAAATTCCTACAAAAACAGTCGTACCGATAAAATCTCAGCCCGGATGCGGCGCCAAGAGTGCATCGACAGCCCCGACTTCGGAAGCACCTTTCAGACGATTTTCGCTAGTTTTTCCGGAGTTCAATCCGGAGCAAGCAAGAACCATGCTGTCGAAATTCGAGCGCTATCCGCTGACCTTCGGCCCGACGCCGATCGAGCCGCTGCCGCGTTTGTCGGCCCATCTCGGCGGTCAGGTCGAGCTCTTCGCCAAGCGCGAGGACTGCAATTCCGGCCTCGCCTTCGGCGGCAACAAGCTGCGCAAGCTCGAATACATCGTGCCGGATGCGATCGCGTCTGGAGCCGACACGCTGGTCTCGATCGGCGGCGTCCAGTCCAACCACACCCGCATGGTCGCAGCGACCGCCGCCAAGATCGGCATGAAGTGCCGTCTCGTCCAGGAAAGCTGGGTGCCGCATGAGGATGCCGTCTATGACCGCGTCGGCAACATCCTGATGTCGCGGGTGATGGGCGCCGACGTCCAGCTCGTCGACGAGGGCTTCGACATCGGCATCCGCCAGAGCTGGGAGAATGCGCTGGCGGATGTGAAGGCCAAGGGCGGCAAGCCCTATCCGATCCCCGCCGGCGCCTCCGTCCACAAGTTCGGCGGCCTCGGCTATGTCGGCTTCGCCGAGGAGGTGCGGGCGCAGGAGGAACAGCTCGGCTTCAAGTTCGACTACATCGTCGTCTGCACCGTGACGGGCTCGACCCATGCCGGCATGGTCGTCGGCTTCGCCAAGGACGGCCGCCAGCGCAACGTCATCGGCATCGACGCCTCCTTCACCCCGGCCCAGACAAAAGCGCAGGTGCTCGACATCGCACAGAAGACCTCGGCCCTGATCGGCGGCAAGGACATCGTCGCAGACGACATCGTTCTGAACGAGGACTACGCCTATCCGGTCTACGGGGTCCCCTCGAAGGAAACCATCGAGGCGATCCGCCTCTCCGCTAGGCTCGAGGGCATGATGACCGACCCCGTCTATGAGGGGAAATCCATGCAGGGCGTGATCGACCTGGTGAAGAAGGGCTTCTTCCCCGCCGGCTCGAAGGTGCTCTACGCCCATCTCGGCGGCGTACCGGCGATCAACGGCTACAGCTACACCTTCCGTAACGGCTGAGCGCGATGGAGGTCGTCCTCCTGGTCGAGTTCGAGGCGGGGGCGCCAGAACGCGCCGCTCTGCTGGAGCGGCTCGGTGCGCTTGCGCTGACGGGGCGAGGCCGGCTCAGCTTTCTCGGCACCGCCCCGGGCGAGGCGGGTCGGCCGGGCCGCGAGGTCCTGGCTGTCGGGGTGACGCGGGCGGCCGAGGCCACAGCGCTCGTCGCGCGCTGGCGCGAGGAGGGGGCGCTTCCGGTCGAGGCCTCGGTGCGGCCTCTCGCCGTCCAGCCGCTCTGGTCGATGGAGCCCTTGGCGCTGATGTTCCCCTGACGTCGTCACCCTCGCCCGGCCACCTGCGGCACGCCGGGCGAGGGCAGGAGGGCTCACTTGCCCGCGTTGATCGTGATCGCCGGCAGGGCGCTGCTCTGCAGGCCATATTTCGCGAAGATCGCGTCATAGCCGCCCTTGGCCTTGAGCCGGTCGAGCGCGCCCTTGACCGCGTCGCGCAGCTGGTTGCCTTCCGCGGTCTTGGCGAAGGGGATGCCGGCGCGGACATCGGTGAAGGGCGTGCCCAGCGGCACATAGGTGTTGGGCTCGAGCTTCAGGAAATAGGGCATCGTCTCGCTGCCCTGAACGGCCGCCTGCAGCCGCTGCGTCTTGAGCTGCGTGCGGGCATCGACGGAGCCTTCCGTGCCGACGATCGTCATCGCCGGCTTGCCCTTGGCGACGCAGTTCGCCTGGCTCCACTTCTCCATTTCGGCCGGCCAGGTGGTCGAGCGGCTGGCGCCCACGCTCTTGCCGCAGAGGTCGTCGGTGGACTTGATGCCGGAGGCCGCCAGCGCCGTGATCGTGTAGAACTGCGCGCCGGACGCGAAATAGTTGACGAAATCCACGGTCTCGCGCCGTGCCGCATTGTCCGACATGCCGGCCATGACCATGTCGACGCGGCCCGTCTGCAGCGAGGGCAGCATCTGCGCGAAAGCGGTTTCCTGCCATTCGATCTTGACGCCGAGTTCGGCGCCGATCGCCTCGCCGAGCTCGATGTCGAGCCCGGTCAGCGTGTTGGTCGCCGTGTCCTTGAAGGTGATCGGCGGGTAGTTCGGCTGCGTTGCGACCACGATCTTGCCGGCGGACTTGATGCGCGCCGGAAGCTCCTGGGCCGAAGCGGCGGCAGGCAGGGCGAGGGCGAGCGCGGCGATCAGGCTGCGGGTCATCTGGGACATGGAAAACTCCTCTGGAAGCGGCGCTGAAAAAGGGGTGGGTCAGCTCAGGACGGCGGCGATGAAGTCGCGGGTGCGCTGCTGCTGCGGCGCTCCCAGCACCTGGGCCGGCGGACCCTGCTCGACGAGCCGGCCCTGGTCCATGAAGACGACCCGGCTGGCGACTTCGCGGGCGAAGCCCAGCTCATGCGTCACCACGATCATCGTCATGCCGCTGCGGGCGAGGTCGCGCATCACGGCCAACACTTCGCCGACGAGTTCGGGATCGAGCGCCGAGGTCGGCTCGTCGAACAGCATCAGGCGCGGCTTCATGGCCAAGGCGCGGGCGATGGCGACGCGCTGCTGCTGGCCGCCGGAGAGTTCGGACGGATAGGCGTCGCGTTTCTCCGCCAGGCCGACGCGCGCGAGCAGCGCCTCGGCTTCGGCGATCGCGTCGCGCCGCTGGCGCTTCAGGACCGTCACCGGCCCCTCGATGATGTTCTGCAGCGCCGTCATATGGGCGAAGAGATTGAAGCGCTGGAAGACCATGCCGCTGGCCAGCCGCTGCCGTGCGATGTCGCGGTCGGTCAGCTCGACCAGCCGTCCGCCCTCCTGCCGGAAGCCGGTGAGTTCGCCATCAACCCAGATCGCGCCGGAATCGATGCGCTCGAGCTGGTTGATGCAGCGCAGCAGCGTCGATTTGCCGGAGCCCGAAGGTCCGACGATGCAGACGACCTCGCCGGGCGCGATCTCGAGCGAGACGTCGTCGAGCGCGGCCAGCGTGCCGAAGCGCTTGGTGACCGACAGCGCCTTGACCATCGGGATGCCGGTCTCAGCCATGTCGACCTCCCGCGCCGGCACGCCCCTTGGCGAAATGCCGTTCGAGCGCGATCTGGCCGAGCGACAGGATCGACACCACGATCAGGTACCAGCCGGCCGCGACGATCAGCAGTTCGATGACGCGGGCATTGGCGTAGTAGATCGTCTGGGCGTTTCGGAGGATCTCGGAGAACTGGATCACGCTGGCGATCGACGTCAGCTTGACCATGCTGACCACCTCGTTGCCGACGGGCGGGATGATCACCCGCATCGCCTGCGGCAGCACGATCCGGCGCAGCGTCGTCAGCCGTGTCATGCCGATCGCCTTGGCGGCTTCGGTCTGGCCGTGATCGACCGAGAGGATGCCGGAGCGGACGACCTCCGCCGTATAGGCCCCCTGATTGATGCCGAGCCCCAGCAGCGTCGCCATGAAGGGCCCGATCACGTCGATCGTACGGACCGAGAACAGGCCGGGGATGCCGAGGGTCGGGAACACCAGCGCGAGGTTGAACCAGATCAGCAACTGCAGGATCAGCGGCGTGCCGCGGAAAAACCAGATGTAGAAGGCGGCGCAGCCCCGCATCACGCCATTGGGCGACATCGCCATGATCGCGAAGAGGACGCCGAGCGCAATGCCCAGCGCCATGGCGCAGATCGTCATGATGACGGTGTTGACGAGCCCGCCGAGGATGGCCGGCGCGGTGAAGAACTGGCCGACGACCTTCCAGGCGATATCGCCCTCGGCGAAGGCCTTGATCACCAGCGCCAGCGCCAGCAGCACCAGCGCGGCCGAGAGCCAGCGCCCGAGATGCAGGCGCCCGACCCGGGGCAGGCTCAGGATGGCCGGGTCGAAGTGAGATGCCGTCCGCGTGGGCTGGGTCATGGCGTCGGCCCCCGGTAATCCAGCGCCCAGGCGCGCTGCCGGGCCAGCTCGCGCGACAGCCGCTCGATCTGCTCGCCGACCCGTGCAGGAGACGTGCCGCCCCTGGCCATGCGGGCGTCCAGCGCGGCTTCCAGCGTCAGATGCTCGCGGATATCGGGCGTGAGGCGCGCATCGATGGCGGCCAGTGCGGCATCGTCGATCTCGTGGAGCTCGCAGTCGCGCTCCTCGCAGAGGCGCACCAGCGCGCCGGTAATGTCATGCGCCGTGCTGAAGGGAACGCCCTTGCGCGCCAGGAAATCGGCGACCTCGGTGGCGAGCGTGAAGCCCTGCGACGCGGCCTTCCGCATCGTCTCGGTCTCGACGGTCATCGTCGCGACCATGCCCGCCATCGCCGGCAGCACCAGCGCCAGCCCGTCGACGGCCTCGAAGGCGGCGCGCTTATCCTCGGCGAGGTCGCGGTTGTAGGACAGGGGCAGGCTCTTCAAGGCGGCCAGCATCGTGGTCACGCCGCCGATCAGCCGGGCCGAGCGTCCGCGCGTCAGCTCGGCGATGTCGGGGTTCTTCTTCTGCGGCATGATCGAGGAGCCGGTCGCGAAGGAATCGTGCAGCGAGATCCAGCGATAGGGCTGGGTGCACCAGATCACGATCTCCTCGGCCAGGCGCGACAGATGCACCGCGAGCATTGCGGCGACGAACAGGAATTCGGCGACATGGTCCCGCGCGCCGACCGCGTCGACCGAATTCTCGAAGGAGGCGTCATAGCCGAGCTCTTCGGCCGACAGCTCGGGATTGAGTGCGATCGCCGATCCGGCCAGCGCCGCGGCCCCCAGCGGGGAGACGGCATTGCGCGCATCCCAGTCCATCAGCCGGCCGGCATCGCGCGAGAACGCCTGGGCATGGGCGAGAAGATGATGGCCGAAGGTGATCGGTTGGGCCGCCTGGAGATGGGTCACGCCGGGCACCGGCGTCGCCTTGTGCGCCTGCGCTTGGGCGACGAGCGCATCCTGCAGCGCCATGAGCTCCGTCATCAGCGTCCGCGCCCGGTGGCGCAGGAACAGCTTGAGATCGTTGGCGGCCTGGTCGTTGCGCGAGCGCCCGGCGCGGATCTTCCCGCCGAGCGGTCCGAGCTTTTGGGTCAGCACCCGCTCCAGGAAGGTGTGGACGTCCTCGTCCTCCGGCCAGGGCTCGATCAGCCCGGCCGCATGCTGCTGCGCCACCTCGTCGATGGCCTTCAGGATCGTGGCGATCTCGCCATCGTCGAGAAGCCCGGCGCGGCCGAGTTCACGGATATGGGCGCGCGAGCCGGCCAGATCATAGGGCGCGAGCCGGAAATAGCTCGGCTCCGAGCGGGAGAGGCGAGTCAAAGACGGATCGGGCTCGGCGCCGAAACGGCCACCCCAGAGGCGCAAGGGCTGGTTCACAGATCAACTCCGGCACGATGTCTCTTCGGGGAAGCCTAGGGCGAGGACGGCCCCGCCGGCAAAGGAGATGATTTCCCACGATCATTCCATTTCGGAATACCACTTTGCCTGATCGGCAACGTCCCCTAGGATGTCGGGATGAGCGGGCCGTCGCATCCCTTGCCGTCGACCACCGGCCTGCGCGTCGTCGAGGCCGTGGCGCGTCACGCCTCCTGCTCCGGCGCGGCGCTCGAACTCAACATGACGCAGAGCGCGGTCAGCAAGCAGCTCAAGGCCGTCGAGCAGATCGTCGGCGTGCCGCTGTTCAGGCGCAACCGCCGCGGGCTCGAGCCCACCGAGGCCGGCCGCGCCTTCATCGAGCCGGCGCGCGCGGCCCTGTCGGGTCTGGTGGCGGCCGTCGCCGGGATGGCGCCGTTTCGCCCGGCACAGCACCGCGTCAGGCTGCATGTCCTGCCGATCCTCGGCGATCGCTGGCTGGTGCCGCGCTTCTCGGGCTTTTCCGACCGGCATCCCGAGATCGACGTGCAGTTCACCACTTTCGTCACCCATGACACCAGTGAGCCGCCCGACGCCATCTTCCGTTTCGGCGAGGGCGACTGGCCCGGCCAAGTCTGCGACTATCTCTTTGGCCGCGACGTGGTTCTGGTCGGCGCTCCCGATGTCTTCGGCCGCTTCGGCGGCCTCGAGAGCGCAGCCGACGTCGCGCGGTTTCCGGTGCTCGACCATTTCCAGACGCCGCTGCGCTGGAGCGACTTCGGGGAGGCGAACGGCGTTGTCGGCCTCGCGCCGCAGCGGGTGATTCGGTTCGGCTTCTATGCGCTCGTCATCCGCGCCGCCATCGCCGGCCAGGGACTGGCGCTGGTGCCCCGCACGCTGGTCGGCGAGGAATTGGCGAGCGGCCAGCTCGTCAATCCGGCCGGGCTCGGTTTTCGCAGCCGCCACGGCTACTGGCTGACCTATCCCTCCGATCGCCCCCCGAGCCCGGCCTTCGCGCTGTTGCGGGACTGGCTTGTCGCAGAGGCCGCCGGGATGCGAGAAGCGCGCTGAAAATCCGTGGCCTCGCATCGCGAGGGCGGCGACGAAAGGATTCCCGATGCAGCTTGGAATGGTCGGCCTCGGCCGGATGGGTGGCAACATCGTGCGCCGGCTGATGCGCGCCGGGCATGACTGCGTCGTCTACGACCGCGATCCCAAGCCCGGCGCGGCGCTGGCGGCGGATGGTGCGGTCGTCGCGGCCGATCTCGCCGACATGGTCGCCAAGCTCCAGGCGCCGCGCGCGATCTGGGTGATGCTGCCGGCCGGCAAGATCACCGAGGCGACGCTGGCCGAGCTCGCCGGCCTGCTCTCGCCGGGCGACACGCTGATCGACGGCGGCAACGCCTTCTGGAAGGACGATGTCCGCCGTGGGCGCGAACTGGCGGCCAAGGGCGTGCACTACATGGATGTCGGCACCTCCGGCGGCGTCCACGGCCTCGATCGCGGCTACTGCCTGATGATCGGCGGCGACAAGGAAGCCTTCGACCGGCTGGAGCCGATCTTCGCGACGCTCGCGCCCGGCAAGGGCGAGATCGAGCCGACGAAGCATCGCGAGGGCCGCAACCCGACGAGCGAGCAGGGCTACCTTCACTGCGGGCCCGTCGGCGCCGGCCATTTCGTCAAGATGGTTCATAACGGCATCGAATACGGCATGATGCAGGCCTTTGCCGAGGGCTTCGACCTGCTGCGCAACGCCTCCGCCGCCGAGGGCCTGCCGCCCGAATACGGCTTTTCCTTCGATACGGCCGAGATCGCCGAGGTCTGGCGCCGCGGCTCGGTCGTGACCTCCTGGCTGCTCGACCTGACGGCCGAAGCGCTCGCCGCCGACGAGGAGCTCTCGGCCTATTCCGGCCATGTATCCGACTCGGGCGAGGGGCGCTGGACCGTCGATGCCGCGGTCGAGACCGCGACGCCGGCGGAGGTGCTGACCTCGGCGCTGTTCGCGCGCTTCCGCTCGCGCGTCGACCACACCTTCGGCGAGAAGGTGCTTTCGGCCATGCGCGCCGGCTTCGGCGGCCATGTCGAACCCAAAAAGCAAGGCTGATTCCGGATGGTTGCCTCGCATGCGACGGTCAAGCCGGCCGTCATCGTCGTCATGGGCGTCGCCAGCTCGGGCAAGACCTCGCTGGGGGAGCGCCTCGCCGCGCAACTCGGCTGGCCCTTCCGCGACGCCGATTCGTTCCATCCGCCGGAGAACGTCGCCAAGATGGCGGGCGGAACGCCGCTGACGGACGAGGACCGCAAGCCCTGGCTCGCCGCCATCGCCGCCTGGATCGACGATCTGCGGGCCTCGGGCCGCAACGGCATCGTCACCTGCTCGGCGCTGAAGCGCGCCTATCGCCGCGTCATCGTCGGCGACCGGGCGGATGTCGCGCTGGTCTATCTCAGGGGCTCGCGCGAGCTGATCGGCGAGCGCATGGCACAGCGGCAGCATCACTTCATGCCGACGGCACTGCTCGACAGCCAGTTCGCCACGCTCGAGGAGCCGGGCGAGGACGAGCGACCGCTCGTCGTCTCGGTCGAATCGTCGAAGGACGCGATCGTCGCCGACGTGCTGACTCGGCTCTCGCTGGCCTGAGCCCGGCGGGGAGCGTCAGGGGCGCTTGAACGGCCAGCGGATGACACCGCCGGCCTGGAGCGCCCACCAGACCAGCACCGGCTGCAGCGCCAGTCGCGGCGCGTGATACCACCAGCTCGAGGGAAGGCCTGTCACGGCAACGCCTTCCAGCGCATGCTTGATGTTGGCCGGGAACACGCAGGCCGCGTAGAGCGCGAGCCCGATGCCGGCCGCCGGGCGCAGGCGCGGGATCATCAGGCCGACGGCACCGGCGATCTCCGCAACGCCGGTGGCGATCACGACCGTCAAGGGCGCCGGCACCCAGTCCGGCACGATCGGCAGGAAACCCTCGGGTCGGGCGAGATGCAGCAGGCCCGCCGCGAGATAGAACGCCGCCAGCAGCCACCGCATCGCTTGGCGCCAGCGGCTTTCCGCCATCACGTCACCTCGAACCACGTCCACAGCCCGCGGTCGAAGCGCTCCAGCACGGTCGAGGAGATTAGCCAGCGCCCGGGATTCTCCGCGATGAAGGCGATGTGCAGGCGCTTGCCGTCCGGGATCTGCACCGCATCGAGAAAATAGGGCTCCCAGCCATCGTCGAGCGGGTGAAGCAGGCGGAAGCAGTGGCCGTGGACATGGAGCGGCTGCAGGAAGGCAGTCCGGTTGTCGATCGCGAGCACGATCGGTGTGCCGCGCTTGACGCTGAAGAGCGGCTTGCCCGCGGCATCGCCGACCCCGCCATTGAGGCGCCAGGGCCGCGCCGGATCGACGCTCGCCATGTCGAGCTTCAGGTCGGCACCGAGCTTCGCGCCGCCTTCGATCACGATCTGCGGCCGCACCGCATCCTGCAGGCGCACCGCGGCGGGCAGCGTCGGGTTGGCCTTGAGCGCCATCGGCGCGGTCGAGGCCGGCCGCGCCGCGCCTTCGGTGACGAGCCGGACCAGCGGCACGCCCGAGCCGACCAGCGCCGTCACGATCGCGGTCGCCCCGGCCTCCACCGGCATGTCGACCAGAAGGTCGTAGCGGGTCCCCGGCGCAAAGGGCAGTTGCGAGCGCACCGGCTCGAAGGATTCGGTCGGTTGACCGTCGACCGCGATGACCACGGCCTTGATGCCGTCGAAGCGCAACCGCATGATCCGGGCGTTGCAGGCATTGGCCAGCCGCAGCCGCACCCGCGCGCCCGGAGCGACCGGGACCCTCTGTGGCGGCGCCGCGCCGTTCACCGTGACCCAGCTCCCGAGCCGCCCGGCGGCCGCAACAGCAGGGCTGTCGGGCGCGAAGGGCTGCAGCGCATTGTCGTCGCCGAGCAGCCAGTCGGTGACCAGAACGGGCAGGTCGAGAGCGACCGGTGGCGGTTCGGGTTCCTCGACGACGAGCAGACCGCTGAGCCCCCGCCCGGCGGGCTCCGCGGCGCCGCCCAGCACCAGCGGCCGATACAGGATGGTGCCCGAATCCGGCGGCTTCAGGCGATAGGTGAAACGCTCGCCTGGCGCGATCGCGGGCTGGCTGAAGCCGCCGACCCCGTCCATCGCCGCCTCGCCCCGCAGCCCGTGCCAGTGCAGTGACAGCGGCCCGCTGGTGTTGTTGAGCAACTCGAGGCGCAGCGCCTCGCCCTGGCGGATCCTCAAAGTGGGCCCCGGCGTGGCGCCATCGAAGGCCCAGATCTCGCTGTCGAGCGCCGGTGCCGGGCGCAGACGCGCTTTCGCAGGCGCCGCGGTGAGCGTGCGCAGGGGCGGCTCGGCGGCAGCCGCCGGGGGCGAGGCCGACTGGGCGCTGGCCCCGCCGGGCAGGGCGGCGAGCGCGCTCGCGGCGGCCAAACCGGTCAGCGCGGCGCGGCGGGTCGGTAGGGCGGGGCTGTCGGTCGTGTCGGTCATGCACAACCGCATAATCGGCGGCGGGACCGAAGGCGAGAGGCCGTGCCCTTGCGATCGCGTGAGGACGGCTGCCCGGCGTCTTTTGCAGAACCGTCATTTTTTTGCTGCATGGGCCGCCTGAAATGCGTATAGCACCGGCGCCCAATGATGGCCGCGCTGCGCTTTTGCGCATGCTGGCGCCATCGGGCCGGCGGGCGTGGCGGAACTGGTAGACGCACTGGTTTTAGGTACCAGCGGCGAAAGTCGTGGGGGTTCGAGTCCCTCCGCCCGCACCATCGAATGGTTTTCGTGAGCGCGGCGGCGGTCTCCCCGGCGTCGCGCTTTGGACATTGAAGTAACGAGCTGTTGGCGGATCGAAAACGATGAACGTGACCGAAACCCTCTCGCAGGGCCTCAAGCGCGAATTTCAGGTGGTGCTGAACGCCGCCGACCTCAAGACGCGGCTCGATGACGGCCTCCAGGGTCTGCAGGGCAAGGCGCGCATCAACGGCTTCCGCCCCGGCAAGGTGCCGGTCGGGCATCTGCGCCGGCTCTATGGCCGCTCGGTCATGGCCGATGTCGTCCAGAACGCGGTCAACGAAGCCAACCAGAAGATCGTCGCCGATCACGGCCTGAAGCTCGCCTTCGAGCCGCAGATCAAGTTCCCCGAGAACAAGGACGAGATCGAGGCCGCGATGGAGGCCAAGGGCGATCTCGCCTTTACCGTCGCGCTCGAGGTCCTGCCGAAGATCGAACTCGCCGACCTCTCGGACGTGGCGCTGACCAAGCCGGTCGCCGAGGTTCCGGACGCCGATGTCGACGCCGCCCTGGAGCGGATGGCGTCCTCGAACCGCAGCTTCTCCAACAAGGGCGAGAAGGCCAAGGCCGAGAAGGGCGACCGCCTGATGATCTCCTTCGTCGGCACGCTCGAGGGCAAGCCCTTCGACGGCGGCACGGGCGAGGGCATCGCGCTGGACGTCGGCGCCGGCCAGTTCATCCCCGGCTTCGAGGAGCAGCTCGAGGGCGCGAAGGCCGGCGAGACCCGCACCGTCAAGGTGACCTTCCCGGAGAACTATACCGCCCAGCATCTCGCCGGTAAGCCGGCCGAGTTCGAGGTCACCGTCACCGAGGTCCAGGCTCCCGAGCCGGTCAAGATCGACGACGAGCTCGCCAAGGCGTTCGGCCTGGAGTCGCTCGACGCGCTGAAGACCGCGATCCGCGAGCAGATCGGCCGCGACTTCGCCACCCAGTCGCGCCGCAAGCTCAAGAAGAGCCTGCTCGACGCGCTCGACGGCAAGTACACCTTCGAGCTGCCGCCGACGCTCGTCGAGCAGGAGTTCGGCAGCGTCTGGAGCCAGGTCGAGGCCGACATGAAGGACGCCAAGAAGTCCTTCGAGGACGAGGGCACGACCGAGGAGGCCGCCCGCGCCGACTACCGCAAGATCGCCGAGCGCCGCGTCCGTCTTGGTCTCGTGCTGGCCGAGATCGGCGAGCAGGCCAAGGTGCAAATCTCGGATGACGAGGTCACCCAGGCTCTCGTCGAGCGCGCCCGTCAGTTCCCGGGCCAGGAGAAGCAGGTCTGGGAGTTCTACCGCAAGAACCCGCAGGCTCTCGCCGAGATCCGCGCCCCGATCTTCGAGGAGAAGGTCGTCGACCACCTGCTCGGGCAGGTGAAGGTCGAGGACCAGACCGTCTCGCGCGAGGCGCTCTTCGCCGACGAGGACGCCGACGCGGCCGCCGAGGCCAAGCCGAAGAAGGCGGCCGCCAAGAAGGCGAAGAAGGCCGACAAGGCCGAGGATTCCTCCGGCGACGACGCATCCGTCTGACGATACGGAGCCCTTATTCTCAACATTCGCGCCGCTCGGCCCCGTGCCGGGCGGCGCTTCTCTTTTCAGCCGCGTTTGCCGTGCTTATGTGTGTGGCTCTCACGACAGTCACGATTCGACCGACCGCCGGTTCCCGGCCTCCGCTCTTCCGGCCTCTTCCATCCAAGGACATCTCCATGCTTCGCGATCCGATCGAGACCTACAACAATCTCGTCCCGATGGTGGTCGAGCAGTCGAGCCGCGGCGAGCGTGCCTTCGACATCTATTCGCGCCTGCTGCGCGAGCGGATCATCTTCCTGACCGGGCCGGTCGAGGATTACTCGGCGTCGCTGATCGTGGCGCAGCTCCTGTTCCTCGAGGCCGAGAACCCCAAGAAGGAAATCTCCTTCTACATCAACTCGCCCGGCGGCGTGGTCACCTCCGGCCTGTCGATCTATGACACGATGCAGTTCATCCGCTGCCCGGTGACGACGCTCTGCGTCGGCCAAGCCGCCTCGATGGGCTCGCTGCTGCTGACCGCCGGCGCCAAGGACATGCGCTTCGCCCTGCCGAATGCCCGCATCATGGTGCATCAGCCCTCCGGCGGCTATCAGGGCCAGGTCACCGACATCCTGATCCATGCCCGCGAGGTCGAGAGCCTGAAGCGCCGGCTGAACGAGATCTATGTCAACCACACCGGCCGCACCTATGCCGAGATCGAGGCGGCTCTCGAGCGGGACAATTTCATGACCGCCGAGGCGGCCCGCGAGTTCGGGCTCATCGACAAGGTCATCGACAAGCGCCCCGAGGACCCGGCCTGATCGCGGCTGCGACCAGCGGGCGCGTTGCAGATGGGTTGGCTCGGCCTCGCCGAGTCCCCATATTGCAAGGTGGCCGGCCCCGTGTTTGCATGGGGAATCGGACGGATGCGGGATGATCCCGCCGGTGTCCCACGCTGATCCGCTTGTGGATCAGCCGCGAAATCAGGCGTCTCGGAACGGGCCGTTAACCTGATGATCGTGAACTGGACGCCTATGATGACGAAGAGACGACGGTTGCATCCGCTTAGGGCTGATGTGGTCTCCGGCTCCGAGAATGGAGATGGACGATGAGTAAGGTCAGCGGCGGCGATTCCAAGAGCACGCTCTACTGCTCCTTCTGCGGCAAGAGCCAGCACGAGGTTCGCAAGCTCATTGCGGGTCCGACTGTGTTCATCTGCGACGAATGCGTCGAGCTCTGCATGGACATCATCCGCGAGGAATCGAAGTCCGCGCTGGTCAAGTCGAAGGACGGGGTGCCGACGCCGAAGGAGATCCGCAAGGTTCTCGACGATTACGTCATCGGCCAGGAGCACGCCAAAAAGGTGCTCTCCGTCGCTGTCCACAACCATTACAAGCGCCTCTCGCACGCGACGAAGCACAACGACGTCGAGCTGGCGAAGTCCAACATCCTGCTGATCGGGCCGACCGGCTCGGGCAAGACGCTGCTCGCGCAGACGCTGGCCCGCATCCTCGACGTGCCCTTCACCATGGCCGACGCGACGACGCTGACCGAAGCCGGCTATGTCGGCGAGGATGTCGAGAACATCATCCTCAAGCTGCTCCAGGCCTCCGACTACAATGTCGAGCGGGCACAGCGCGGCATCGTCTACATCGACGAGATCGACAAGATCAGCCGCAAGTCCGACAATCCGTCGATCACGCGCGACGTCTCGGGCGAGGGCGTGCAGCAGGCGCTGCTCAAGATCATGGAAGGCACCGTCGCCTCCGTGCCGCCGCAGGGCGGGCGCAAGCATCCCCAGCAGGAGTTCCTGCAGGTCGATACCACCAACATCCTCTTCATCTGCGGTGGCGCCTTCGCGGGCCTCGACAAGATCATCGCGGGCCGCGGCAAGGGCACCTCGATCGGCTTCGGCGCGACCGTGAAGGGCCCCGACGAGCGCCGCACGGGCGCGATCTTCCGTGAGGTCGAGCCCGAGGACCTGCTGAAGTTCGGCCTGATCCCGGAATTCGTCGGCCGTCTGCCCGTGCTGGCGACGCTGGAGGATCTCGACGAGGCCGCGCTGAAGACCATCCTCACCGAGCCGAAGAACGCGCTGGTCAAGCAGTATCAGCGTCTCTTCGAGATGGAGGACACCGAGCTGACCTTCACCGACGAGGCGGTCGGCCTGATCGCCCGCAAGGCGATCGAGCGCAAGACCGGCGCGCGCGGCCTGCGCTCGATCATGGAGGGCATCCTGCTCGAGACGATGTACGAACTGCCGGGCCTCGAAGGCGTCGAGCAGGTCGTGATCGGTCCCGAAGCCGTGGAATCCAAGTCTCGCCCTCTGTTCATCTACTCGGAGCGCGAGGACGAGGCGAAGTCGGCCTCGGCCTGAAACTCCGCGTGATCGGGCCGGGCTGGTATTGGGCGGGCGCCCGAAGCGGCCCTGCCTGTGCCTTGGCAGATAACGAAGCGTCGAACGCGCGCCGCCTGGCGCGCGTTTTGCGTTTCCGGGCAGGCGTCTGCTTGGGCTGTGGCGGCGAATGCTTGTCCGGTCTGCCTCCTGCCGTGGTGGCGGTGGCGCGAAATCGGGCCGCCGTCTCGGCTGGAGCAAATTGACGCGGTGCAATTGTCTGGGGCCAACTGTTGCCGGATCGCTTGAAAGCCGGTGAGGAAGTCTCCACTTTAGGCTCACTCGCGAGAGTCGCATGCCTGTCGAGGGTGCGATGCGCGGGGGCGGACGGGCGAATGGTCGCCACGCCCGCTTACGTCCGGCGCCGACGCCCATTGCGGGGAAGACGGCGGGCGCAACCACAAAGGAATAGTCATGACTGGCTCGGCGCCCCGCGCTCCTTTCGTGCCCGGTGAAACCGGCACCTATCCGGTTCTCCCCCTGCGCGACATCGTCGTTTTCCCTCACATGATCGTGCCGCTCTTCGTCGGCCGCGAGAAGTCGATCCGTGCCCTCGAGGAGGTCGTGAAGACCGACGGGCTGATCCTGCTCGCCACCCAGAAGAACGCCGGCGACGACGATCCGGAGACCAAGGACATCTATGAGATCGGCACGCTCGCCCGCGTGCTGCAGCTGCTCAAGCTGCCCGACTCCACCGTCAAGGTGCTGGTCGAGGGCGTCGGCCGTGCCAAGGCGACGGCTTATGTCGCCGACGAGGCCTTCTACCAGGCCGAGGCCGTGAGCCTCGCCGAGGAGGAGGGCAAGAAGGTCGAGGTCGAGGCGCTGGGCCGTTCGGTCGTCAGCGAGTTCGAGAGCTATGTGAAGCTCAACAAGAAGATCTCGCCCGAGATCGTCGCCGCCGTGTCGCAGATCGAGGAGCCCTCGAAGCTCGCCGACACCGTGGCCTCGCATCTGGCCGTCAAGATCGCCGACCGTCAGGCGGTGCTCGAGATCACCCATGTCGCGCATCGGCTCGAGAAGGTGCTCTCGCTGATGGAAAGCGAGATGTCCGTGCTCCAGGTCGAGAAGCGCATCCGCTCGCGCGTCAAGCGCCAGATGGAGAAGACCCAGCGCGAATACTACCTCAACGAGCAGATGAAGGCGATCCAGAAGGAGCTCGGCGACGGCGAGGAAGGCCGTGACGAGCTCGCCGAGCTGGAAGAGCGCATCGCCCGCACCAAGCTCTCCAAGGAGGCCCGCGACAAGGCCATCGCGGAGATGAAGAAGCTGCGCCAGATGTCGCCGATGTCGGCCGAGGCGACGGTCGTGCGCAACTATCTCGACTGGATGCTCGGCATTCCGTGGGGCAAGAAGTCGAAGATCAAGAAGGACCTGCCGGCCGCCCAGGCTGTGCTGGACGACGATCATTTCGGTCTCGACAAGGTCAAGGACCGCATCGTCGAGTACCTCGCCGTGCAGCAGCGCGCCAACCGGCTCGCCGGCCCGATCCTGTGTCTCGTCGGTCCTCCCGGCGTCGGCAAGACTTCGCTCGGCAAGTCGATCGCCAAGGCGACGGGTCGCGAATTCGTGCGCATGTCGCTCGGCGGCGTGCGTGACGAGGCCGAGATCCGCGGTCACCGCCGCACCTATATCGGCTCGATGCCCGGCAAGATCATCCAGTCGATGAAGAAGGCGAAGACGGCCAACCCGCTCATCCTGCTCGACGAGATCGACAAGATGGGCCAGGACTTCCGCGGCGATCCGTCGGCGGCCCTGCTCGAAGTGCTCGATCCGGAGCAGAACGGCACCTTCAACGACCACTATCTCGAGGTCGATTACGACCTGTCGAACGTCATGTTCGTGACGACGGCGAACACGCTGAACATCCCGCCGGCCCTTCTGGACCGCATGGAGGTGATCCGCATCGCCGGCTACACCGAGGACGAGAAGACCGAGATCGCCCGCCGCCACCTGATCCCGAATGCGATCAAGAAGCACGGGCTCGAGTCGAAGGAGTGGTCGATCGAGTCCGATGCGCTGCAGACCCTGGTCCGCCGCTATACGCGGGAGGCCGGTGTCCGCAATCTCGAGCGCGAGCTGTCCAACACCGTCCGCAAAGCGGTGAAGGACATCGTCCTGACCAAGAAGAAGAAGGTCACCGTCACGAGCGAGCTGCTAGAGGAGTATCTCGGCCCGCCGCGCTATCGCTACGGCATGGCGGAGACGGAGGATCAGGTTGGTGTCGTCACGGGCCTGGCCTGGACCGAGGTCGGCGGCGAGCTGCTGACGATCGAAGGCGTCATGATGCCCGGCAAGGGCAAGATGACCGTCACCGGCAACCTCAAGGAGGTGATGAAGGAATCGATCTCCGCGGCGGCGTCCTATGTCCGCTCGCGCGCCGTCGATTTCGGCATCGAGCCCCCGCTCTTCGACCGTCGGGACATCCATGTCCATGTTCCCGAAGGAGCGACCCCGAAGGACGGACCGTCGGCCGGCATCGCGATGGCGACCTCGATCGTCTCGATCCTGACCGGCATCCCGACCAATCGCGACGTCGCCATGACCGGCGAGGTCACGCTGCGGGGCCGGGTGCTGCCGATCGGCGGGCTGAAGGAGAAGCTCCTCGCGGCGCTGCGGGGCGGCATCAAGAAGGTGCTGATCCCCGAGGACAACGCCAAGGATCTGGTCGATCTGCCGAAGTCCGTGAAGGAGGGCATGGAGATCGTGCCGGTTTCGCGGATGGAGCAGGTCCTGCAGCATGCCCTGACGCGGCAGCCCGTGCCGATCGTCTGGGAAGAGGATCTGAAGGCGCCTCCCAAGGTGGCCGAGGACGATGCGGCCGGCGTCGTCGCTCACTGAAGCTGGCTGACGTTCAATCGAAAGGCCGCCGGGCAACCGGCGGCCTTTCCCTATGGGAAAGCCTTAACCATCCGCTGGCATGTTCGGAGCGTCCGAGTTGGTCGCAGCGGTCATGGCTAAGGCGAGAGTAAGTTTGGGAGACGCGCCCGGAAGGCCGGCCCCGCCCGCCGCGTTCGGTTCCAGATCGCTGATCTGGTCCATCGTGCTACCGGGCGTCTCGGCCATCATGATTCGCATGATCGCGCTCTCTGCCTATCTGCCGGGCTCGATCATAGCGGTCGAGGTGCGCGCGGCGCGAGAGCGGGCCGTCGCGGGCGCGATGCGGCTCGTGGCGCTGCGGGCCTTCTACTCCGACGCCGTCATCGCCCGCTTGTCGCCCAAGGCCGAGGGGGCGGCCAAGTCCGGATACGGCCCGGATCTGCATGCGATCCCCGTGCCCACCAGCTTCCTGCTCGACTACACCGAGAAGCTGGCCGCCGGGGGCGATCAGATCAGGCTCGTCAGCCCCTTTCCCTGGCCACAGCGGCCGCGGCGGGAGAGCCTCGACGCCTTTCAGGCGGCGGCTTGGAAGGCCCTGACGGAGGACAGGACGCCCTCCTTCAGCGCGATAGAGGGCGAGGGCGCCGAGGCCATCCTGCGCGTCGCCGTGGCCGATCGCATGACGCAGAGCTGTGTGGACTGTCACAACAATCATCCGGCCTCGCCGGCGCGGCACTGGAAGGTCGGGGATGTGCGCGGCCTGATCGAGATCAGGCAGCCTCTCGCCACCGTCACGCGGGAGGCGCGGGAGATCGGCTGGCGGCTGGCCCAGGGCGGGCTGCTGGCGGCTGCGATCCTCGCTCTCACCTTCATCGCCGTCGGGCTTCGCGTGGTCCGGCCCCTGCGCGACCTGACCGCCACCATCGGGCAGCTCGCGCATGATCGTGGGGAAGAGGTCACGATTCCCTATGTCGGCCGGCGTGACGAACTGGGCGTTGTCGCGCGAGCCCTGGAGATGTTGAAGCACGAAAGACGCGCGGCTCACAGCGCGCAGCGGGAGGCGGATGAGGAGGCGCGTCAGCGGCTGGAGCGCGCCGGCCGTCTGCATCGCTTCAGCGCCGGGCTGGACGAGGATCTCCACCGCCTGCGTGCAGAAGCGGCGTCGTCCTCGGAGGCGATCCGCGGGGCGGTGGACGAAGTCGCCACGCTGTCGGCCGTCAGCGGCGAACTCGTGCATCAGGCCGGCACCCACGCCGCCCGGCTGGACGAGGCGGGGCGGGCGGTGATCGCGCTCGGCACGGACATCGGCACGGCCGTGCAGGCGGTGGAAGCCCATCTCGATCTCGTCGGCCATCAGGCCGAGCACGCCGTGCGTCGTTCGCGCGATGCCGAGGAGCGGACCCGCCGCCTCGCCGCCGAAGCCACCCGGGTCGGCGATGTCGTCGGGGTGATCCGGGACATTGCCGAGCAGGTCAATCTGCTCGCCCTCAACGCGACAATCGAGGCCGCCCGGGCAGGGCCGGCCGGGCGCGGCTTCGCCGTCGTCGCCGGCGAGGTCAAGGCGCTGGCCGAGCGCACGGCATCCGCGACCGAGGATATCGCCGATCGGATCCGCCAGATCCAGCAGGCCTCGGGGGAGGTCGCCGCCCAGATCACCGACATGACCGGCGGTCTCGTCGGCGACGGGGCCACGGCCCGCGATCTGGCCCAGCGGCTGCGCGACGACGTTGCCGTCTCGGCCGATATCGAGCGCCATATGCGGACGGTGTTCGAGGAGGCGAATGCCCTGGTCGCCGCTCTCGATCGCGTCCGGAGCGAAACGGCGGCCGCGGGCGGCACCGTGCAAGCGCTCGACGAGGCGTCTTCGCGGGTTGCGGACGCGGTCAAGCAGCTAGACCGCCACGCCGAATCGCTCTCGCGCGAGATCGCCACAGCCTGAGGGGGCTGGATGGTGGGCGGTGACGGGCTCGAACCGCCGACCCTCTCGGTGTAAACGAGATGCTCTACCGACTGAGCTAACCGCCCGCGCAGCCGCATGTAAGCCGTGCGGAGGCGGCCATCAAGCTTTCCGTGGCGCGAGGACGGGATGGACGGTGGACGCATCCCCAGCTCCATCCCGGCCATCTGCATTTTGCCGGCGCTGCGCGCTTGACACTTCGGGCCGGTCGCCATAATCCACACCTCGCCGACGGCCACAGCGCCTCGGATGCCCTGCGCGGGCGTAGCTCAGTTGGTTAGAGTGCCGGCCTGTCACGCCGGAGGTCGCGGGTTCGAGCCCCGTCGCCCGCGCCATTTCATAAATCTTCTGAAATATTTGGCCACAAGAGCGGATCCGTCGGTTCGGATGCCGCTTGAGACGCTTTTGCGTGCTGCCTATGCTGGAAGCCGGCTGCGATCTGCCTCGATGTCGAGGTCGCTTTGGCCGCTTTCCGCGAGGCTCCTCCGCTCATGACGGCTTCCCTGCTCCTGCGCGACGTCCGCCCCTTCGGCGCTGCGGCGACCGACATCCTGATCGAGAACGGCCGCATCGCCCGGATCGCGCCGGCCATCGCGGCGCCCGGCGTCGCGGTAGAGGAGGGGCGCGGCGAGATCGTCGTGCCTGGCCTCGTCGAGGCGCACACCCATCTCGACAAGAACCTGCTCGGCCTGCCCTGGTATGTGAACGAGGTCGGCCCGAATCTGCTCGACAAGATCGACAATGAGCGGATGAACAAGAAGCGGCTCGACATCGAGCCCGCCCGCCAGTCGGCGCGACAGGCGGTGCGGGCCTCGGTCTGCGGCGCGACGCATATCCGCAGTCATGTCGATGTCGACACTGAGCATGGCCTTTGGGGAATCGAGGGCGTGATGGCGACGCGCGATGCCTGGCGCGACATCGTCGACATCGAGCTGGTCGCCTTTCCGCAATCGGGCCTGCTGCGCCGCCCGGGCACGCTCGAGATCATGGACGCGGCCATGAAGGCCGGCTGCGAGGTCGTTGGCGGGCTCGACCCCTGCGGCATCGACCGCGACCCCAAGGGCCATCTCGACGCGATCTTCGGGCTCTGCCAGCGCTACGGGAAGCCGCTCGACATCCATCTCCACGAGCCCGGGGAAATGGGCGCCTTCTCGCTCGACCTGATCATCGAGCGCACGCGGGCGCTGGGCATGAAGGGCAAGGTCGCGATCAGCCATGCCTTCTGCCTGGGCACGCCGGATCCAGCCCTGGTCGATCCGCTGATCGAGGCGATCGCCGAGCTCGACATCGCCATCGTCACCACCGCGCCCGCCAGCCGCCCGGTGCCTGCCGTCAAGCGCATGCTCGCCGCCGGCATCCGCATCGCCGCCGGCTCGGACGGCATCCGCGACACCTGGAACCCCTATGGCAATGGCGACATGCTGGAGCGCGCCGTGCTGGTCGGCCTGCGCAACAATCTCCGCCGTGACGACGAGGTCCGGCTCGCGCTCGACACCTGCACCGTGGAGGGCGCGAAGCTGATGGAGGTGGCCGATTACGGGCTGGCCGAGGGCTGCGCCGCCGATCTGCTGATCCTGCCCGGCGAGACACTGGCCGAGGCGGTCGTCAACCGCTCGCCCAACCGCCGGGTCCTCAAGCGCGGCCGCATCGTCGCCCGCGACGGGGTGCCGCTTCGGCCTGCGCCCTAAGGCTGCAGCTCAGTTCTTCTTGAGCCCCGACAGGCTGCGCGCCTCGACCTGGTCCATGGCGCGCACCTGGCCCCAGAAGCTCGCCGGCGTCTCCAGCAGAGGCCGGAATCCGCAGTAGTCGAGCATCCATTCCGTCTGCGCCTGCGCCGTGTCGAGCACCGCATCCTCGTTGACGAACATCGCCTTGCGGCCCTGCAGCGCGATCCGCCCGTCGACGATGACAGTGTCGATATCGTTGCCATTGGCGAAATAGACCAGCCGGAACAGCGGCATGTTGGCCGGGTAGAGATGCGGGCGGCGCCAGTCGAGCAGCACGACATCGGCCTTCTTGCCGACCTCCAGCGAGCCGATCTCGTCGGCCAAGCCGAGCGCCCGCGCAGCATCCACCGTGCACATCTCCAGCACGCGGCCCGGCGGTAGCCAGCTCGGATCGTGGTGGAAGGTGCGGTGGTAATGCATGCATTGCTGCATGTGCCGGAACATGTCGCCCGAGCGGTCCGGCGCCGTCGCATCCGAGCCGAGGCAGACATTGGCGCCGGCTTCCAGCAATTCCGTCACCGGGCAGCGCGCCAGGATCGAGGCGACGGCGGACGGATTATGGACGATATGCGTGCCGGTATCGGCGACGATCGCGATCTCCTCATCCGTCAGTGCTGTCGAATGGGACAGGAGCGCATGGGGACCGAGGATGCCGAGCTCCTTGGCATAGGCGACGCTGCCCTTGGTGTGCCCGTCCTGCGTGAAGACGAGGCCGGCCTCCCGGGCGAAATCGGACATGCGACGGCCCTGCGCACGCGCATCGGCCAGATCCGACGCGCTGAGCCCGGCCTCGTGCTCGGCCCGCAGCGTCGGCGTGATCAGCGCGATGTTGAGCCGCTTTCCGAGCCGGCCATGCTGCGACTCGACCAGCGATTGGCAGGTCGCGAACATGTCTTCAAAACTCGTGGCGTGTTCCTTCACCTCGCCGTTCTCGAAGCGGGCATAGGTGCGCGGGAAGGGCGGGCGCGTCGCGCCGACCGCCAGCACCGAGCGCGTGCCGACCTCGGCGACGCCGTCGAGATGCGCCTCGCCATAAACCGGCTCGTCGCAGCGCATGATGGTGTCACCGCCGCCGAGCAACGCGACCGCCGTGGTCACGCCGAAACGCAGTCGCTCCAGCGCCGCGAGCTGTGCCTCCGCCCGCCACCATTCCGGCGTCGAGGCGACCGTGTAGACCCTGTGGCAGACCTCGTACCATTCGTCGCTGCGCCCGCCGCCCATGGTCTTAATCAGGCCGTGGCCGGCATGGGTGTGCGCGTCGATCAGGCCCGGCATCACGATCTTGCCGGCGGCGTCGATGATGGTGGCGGCATCGCCATGGCTGATCGCGAGTTCGGCGCTCGTGCCGACGGCGACGATGCGGTCGCCTTTGATCGCGACGGCGCCTTCCTCGATGACGCGGCGGGTGCCGTCCATCGTCACGACGACGCCGTGCTGGATCAGGATGTCGGTCATGGTCGTCTCCTCAGGCCCTATTTTATCTGGATCGGTGAAGCCGGCTGTCAGGCTTCGCCGCGAATGCGCTCGAGCGTCGGCACGAGTGAGAGCAGTTGCCGGGTGTAGTCAGCCTGCGGTGCCGTGAAGAGCGTCTCGGCCGCCGCCATCTCGACGATCCGCCCCGCGCGCATCACCGCGACCCGGTCGCACATCTGGCGGATGACCGCGAGGTCGTGGCTGATCAGCAGCAGCGTCAGCCCGGTCGCGTCGCGCAGATCCTTGAGCAGGTTGAGGATCTGCGCCTGGACGGAGACGTCGAGCGAGGAGGTCGGCTCGTCGCAGACGATCAGCCGCGGCCGCGCCCCAAGCGCCCGTGCGATCGAGAGCCGCTGGCGCTGCCCGCCGGAAAAGGCATGCGGGAAGCGCTGCGCGGCCTCCGTGGGCAGGCCGACGGCCTCGATCAGCAGGCCGACATCCGCCTCGGCCTCAGCCCGCGTCCGCGCCAGTTCGTAGAACAGGATCGGCTCCGCCAGGATGCGGCCGACCCGCATTCGCGCGTTCAACGAGGAATAGGGGTCCTGGAAGATCATCTGGATGGCGCGCCGGGCCTTGCCCTTGCGCGGCGCCGCCTCCGCGCCGGCGATCACCTGGCCGTCGAAGCGGATGGTGCCGCCGGTCGGCGCGCGAAGGCCCGCCACCACATTGGCGATGGTGGTCTTGCCGCAGCCGGACTCGCCGACGAGGCCGAAGACCTCGCCTTGCCGGATCTCGAAGCTCACCCCGTCGACGGCCCGGAAGGCGCGGGCGCCACGGCCGGCCAGGAAGCCTGCCCCGTAGTCGACGCTGAGATTGTCGACGCTGAGGAGGGGGACGTCGCGATCCGGCGAAGTGTCCCCGACGGCTAAAGCCTTAGCCCGAAACCTGTCCCGGGCGGCGCCGGCCTCGGTCTGGTTCGCCCCGTCGAGCATGGGAAAACGGTCGAGCCGGATGTCGATGCGCGGCACGGCGCCGATCAGGGCCTTGGCATAATCCGCCTGCGGCGTGCGCAGCACCTGCGCCACCGGCCCGCTCTCGACGATGCGGCCGCGGTGCATGATCGTCACCGTATCGGCGATCTGCGCGACGACGCCCATATTGTGCGTGACGAGCAGGATGCCGATGCCGCGTTCATCCGCGAGGCCACGCAGCAGATCGAGGATCTGCGCCTGGATCGAGACGTCGAGCGCCGTCGTCGGCTCGTCGGCCACGAGCAGCCGCGGCTCGCAGGCCAGGGCGCAGGCGATGACGACGCGCTGCCGCTGCCCGCCGGAGAGCTGGTGCGGATAGGCCGACAGCCGCCGCTCCGGCTCGGGAATGCCCACCGCCTTCAGCAGCTCGAGCGCCCGTGCCCGCGCCGCGCTCCGGCCGAGCGGCAGATGCGCCCGCAGCGTCTCGACGATCTGGCTCTCGATCGTGAAGAGCGGGTTCAGGCTCGTCATCGGGTCCTGGAAGACCGCGCCGATGTCGCGGCCGAGCCGGATCGCGCCGGGCTTCTGAGGGTCGAAGGGCTGGCCGTCGAGCGCGATCGTGCCCGAGGCGATCCGGCCCGGCTTTTCGAGCAGGCCGAGCACCGCATTGCCGATCGTCGTCTTGCCGGCGCCGGATTCGCCGACCAGCGCGTGGATCTCGCCCGGCGCGATGGTCAGCGACGCGCCTTCCACCGCCGTCAGCACGCCGCCATCGGCCAGCGGATACTCAATCCGCAGCCGGTCGATGGCGAGGATGGGGGCAACCGCGCTCATCCGCGCCCCCGCAGCTTCGGGTTGAACAAATCGCGCAGCCAGTCGCCGACGATATTGACGCCGAGCACCAGCAGCACCAGCAGCAGCGCCGGAAACAGCGCGATCCACCAGACACCGGAGAAGACGAACTCGTTCCCGATGCGGATCAGCGTGCCCAGCGAGGGATAGGTCGGCGGCATGCCGACGCCGAGGAAGGAGAGGGTAGCCTCCGTCAGCACGGCGGCCGCGAGGTTGATCGTCGCGATGACCAGCACCGGCCCCATCACATTGGGCAGGATGTGCCGCAGCATGATCTGCCGGGAAGGCAGGCCGATGACCTTGACCGCGCGGACATAGTCGCGCGCGCTCTCGACCATCGTCGCGGCCCGCACGGTGCGGGCATACTGCACCCATTCATGGATCGCGATCGCGCCGACGAGGATGAAGGGGGCCCATTCGGCCGAACTCGCGGCCGGAAACAGCATCCGCGCGACACCGGCGACGAGCAGCGCGAGCAGAATGGTCGGGAAGCTCAGGATGATGTCGCCGAAGCGCATGATCGCGGCATCGACCCAGCCGCCGAAATAGCCGGCGACCAGGCCCAGCCCGACGCCGACCACTGCGGCGACCAGCACCGCCCCGCCGCCGATCAGGATCGAGACGCGCGCGCCATAGAGCATGGCCGAGAGCAGGTCGCGGCCCTGGTTGTCGGTGCCGAGCAGGAAGCGCGGATCGCCCTCGGGCGAGAAGCGCGGCGGCAACTCCGCGTCGATCAGGTTGAAGCTGGTCAGGTCGGTCGGGTCGAAGGGCGCGATCAGCGGCGCCAGCGCGGCCGCGACGATGATTGCGAGCGCCATCAGCCCGGCGAGCCAGACCGATAGCGGGACGCGTCTCAGGCGGCGGGAAAGGGAGGCGGCCACGCTCACCCCCTCACGCGCAGGCGCGGGTCGACCAGCGCATAGAGCAGGTCGACGGCGGTGTTGATCAGCACGAAGAGCAGCCCGACGAAGAGCAGATAGGCCGCCATCACCGGCACGTCCGAGAAGCTGACCGCCTGGATGAAGAGCAGCCCCATGCCGGGCCACTGAAACACCGTCTCGGTGACGATGGCGAAGGCGATCAGGGAGCCGATCTGCAGGCCGGTGACGGTGATCACCGGCATCAGCGCGTTGCGCAGCGCCAGCGTGAAATGGATGTGCCGGGGCGACAGGCCCCGCGCCCGGGCGAAGCGGATATAGTCGCTGGAGAGGACGTCGATCAGCTCCGAGCGCACCAGCCGCATGATCAGCGTCAACTGGTAGAGCGCCAGCGTGATCGAGGGCAGAATCAGCGCCTTGAGCCCGCTCGCGGTCAAAAGTCCGGTCGACCAGGGTCCGATCTGCACGGTCTCGCCCCGGCCGAACGAGGGCAGGAGCCCGAGCGTCACCGCGAAGGTCAGGATCAGGACGATCCCCGTCACGAAGGTCGGCGTCGAGATCCCGATCAGCGACACCGCCTGCACCAGTCGCGCCGCGATCCCCTCCGGCTTCAGCGCGCAGAGCACGCCGAGCGGGATGCCGAGCGCCAGCGAGAGGATCGTCGCGACCAGCACCAGCTCCAGCGTCGCCGGCAGCCGCTCCGCGATCAGCGCCGCCACGGGGCGCTGGTTGCGGAAGCTGATCCCGAAATCGCCCTGCACGATGCGGCCCAGAAAGCTGGCATATTGCACCAGCACCGGCCGCTCGAGCCCGAGCGCCTCTCGCAACTCCTGTTTCTCCTCCACCGTCGCGTTTTCGCGCGACAGGGCCGAGACAGGATCGCCGACGAAACGGAACATCCCGAAGGAGACCGCCGAAACCGCGAGCATCACGAGCACGGCCTGTCCGAGCCGCGCGATCAGGAGGGGCAGCATGGCAGCCGGTCCGGCCTCTATCGGCGCGTCACTTCACCTGTGCGAACCAGAGACGGACATACTCGTCCGGGAACTGCGGCACATCGAGGCCCTGGCGCGAGGCCCAGGCCACCGGCTGCAGATGCAGGGGAATATAGGCGACCGTGTTCTTCGCAACCTTCAGCGCCTGCACCATCATCGCGCGTCGCTTGGTCTCGTCGAGTTCGACGGCCGCCTCCCGGGTCAGCCGTTCGATCTCGGGGTTGGTGTAGCCCATCGGGTTCGACCCGCCATAGCCGTCCTTCGGCGCGGTCAGCAGGGCCGACAGAACGCTGAAGCCGTCCATTGGCGGCAGGGTGGCCCAGCCGAGCATGAACGCGTCGAACTCGCCGCGGTCCTGCTTGGGGAAATAGGTCGCCCGCGATTCCGTCTTCACCTCGGTCTGCACGCCGATGCGGCTCCACATCGCGGCGACGGCGACGCAGATGGCCTCGTCGTTGATGTAGCGGTCGTTGGGGCAGTTCAGTCCGAGTTTGAAGCCGTTGGGATAGCCCGCTTCGGTGAGCAGCGCCTTGGCCTTGTCGGCGCTGTAGCCGGGCAGGGTGTCGTTGGCCTTGTCGTAGCCCGGTACCGGCGGCGCCACCAGCGTGCCGGTGTTCTGCGACTTGCCGCGCATGACGCGCTTCTGGATCGCGTCGAGATCGATGCCCTGCCAGAGCGCCTGGCGGACCTTGAGCTCCTTGAGCGGGTTCTTCTGCCCCGGCATCGACTTCAGTTCGTCGCGCTGGCTCAGGCCGAGGAAGATCAGGCGCAGGGATGGCTCCTCGATCACCTTGAAGGCGCTGTTGGCGCCGATGCGGGCGAGATCCTGGAGCGGGGCGGGTGCGATCAGGTCGAGTTCACCGGAAAGTAGGGCCGCGACACGCGTGGCGTCCGACTTGATCGGCTTGAACTCGATGCGGGTGACGTTGTGGGCCGGCTTGTCCCACCAGTCGGGGTTCACGACCATCGTCGTCCCGGCATCCGGCTTGAAAGATTCGAGCTTGAACGGCCCCGTGCCGATGGCGGTGGTGGAGGCGGCGGTGCTGACGCCGGTGGCGATGTTGCCGGGCTTGAGCGAGCCCGTCTGCTCCATCCACTCCTTGTCCATGATGTAGATGCCGGCGAGATCGTTCAGCAGCAGCGGGTAGGGGCCCTTGGTGACGAGATCGACGGTGAAATCGTCCACCTTCTCGGCCCGGATCACCTGCGAGAGATTGCCGCGCGCCCGTGCGCCTGGATCGAGCAGGCGGGTCACGGAGGCGACGACGTCGTCGGCCGTGAAGGCATTGCCGTTGTGGAACTTCACACCCTTGCGCAGCTCGAAGCGCCAAGTGTCGGGCTTGACCGTTTTCCAGCTCGTCGCCAGCGCCGGCTCGAGCTGCATCGTCCGCCCGCGGCGCACCAGCGGGTCGAAGACGTGGTGGAGCATCGCCGTGGTGAAGCTCTCGGTCTGGGCATAAGGGTCGAGGGTGGCGATGTCGGTCGGCGCGGACCAGCGCACGGTGTTCGCACCAGCCGCGGTGGCAGCGAGAGCGACTGCCGAGGCAGCCGCCAGAAGCGTGACGATCCGGTTCATCCGATACCCCCCACAGCAGAAAATTGCATGCTGTATCTTACGCAAACTGCATGCAATTGCGTCAAGCGGGGAATCCGCGCTCTCGCTCAGATTCCTGCCCGTTCTTTCATCAGCGCATAGGCGGCGCCCGCCCGGTCGAGAACCTCGCCGGCCTCCATTGTGAGTGGCGCGCGGTCGCGCAGCAGCAGGCGGCCATCGACCATGACATGGCTGACATCGGCGGCGTTGGCGAAGAAGACCAGTCGTTCCACCGGCAGGTCGGCGGGATGGAGATGGGCGCTCCGTATCGACACCACGACGAGATCGGCCCGCTTGCCCGGTTCGATCGAGCCGAGGCTGTCGCCGAGACCGAGCGCGGCGGCGCCACCCCGTGTCGCCATCTCCAGGATCGTCCAGGCGTCGATGGCGGACGGGTCCCTCCAGCGGATCGCCTGGTGGCGATGGGCCATGAACATCGTCCGGAACAGATCGAGCGAGCGATCCGGCGCCGGTCCGTCGGTGCCGAGCCCGACGCGCCGCCCCGCGGCGAGCATGGCGGGCGCCGGGCAATAGCCGAACACCGCCATCAGCGAACTCGGCGTGTAGGCGGCCGCGCAGCCGCGCGCGACCATCGTGGCGATGTCGGACTCCGTCAGGTCGATGCAATGGGCCAGGACCGAGCGTTCGTCGAACAGGCCGAAGCGCTCGGCCATGAAGGCGACCGACCCGTCGCGATGGCCGTCCTGTACGAAGCGGCTGCCGCTGCGCGAAGCGAGGTCCCAGGCGGCGATGACACTGTCGGCGATGGCACGCTGCGCCTGCGGGTCGCCGGCTGCGAAATCGGCCGCGCTGACGACCGGTGCGGACACGGCGACGTCGATGCGGCCCCCGGCTGAGCCCTGCCATGACGCAGCGACGGCCTCGATGGTCGCGAGCTGGTCCGCGAGCCCGATGGCGCGCTCGGCCCCGCCGCGGGCCCAGTCGCGCCGACGCTTGGGGAAGGGCGGGCGATCGATGCCCATCACCAAGATCTCGCGCAGGCCGCTCGCCGCCACGGCGGCGAGATGCGCCTCGGCGAAGGCGGGGTCCTCGCTGCGCATGACATTGTCGCCGCCGCCGAAGAAGGGCACGGCGAGCGTGGTCCCGCCCATCAGTCGCTCCAGCGCCTGGAGCTCGGCATCCGCCGTCCAGAAGGCGAGATCGGAATGCAGCGCATAGACGTCGCCGACCGTCGCCATCCAGTTGTCGACACCGCCGCCGAGGTTCTTCGTCAGGCCGTGGCCGGCATGCAGATGCAAATCGATCAGGCCCGGGATCAGGATGGCACCCTCGCAATCGAGGCGCTCGGCCTCGGCGGGAAACGGCTCGGGCCAGCGCCCCTCTGCGACCGTGATGATCAGGCCGTCCGAGACGACGACATGGCCGCGGTCGAGGATCCGCCGGGTCCCGTCGACGGGAACGACGACGGCGTTGCCGAGGACGATGGTCGCGACCGCCGTCACGGCGCAGGCTCGACGGGATAGGTCGGCTCGAAGATCTCCTTCACCGGCGGGTGCCCCCAGGTCCTCTCCGGATACTTCGCGATCAGCCCATCGAACTGCCGCTGTGCCTGGGCATGGGCTGCGGCCGCGTCGAAGCCGGGGATGGCGCCGTCCACGAGCACATGGCGCCCCTCCACGAAGACGTCGGTGACGTCGCGCCCCGCGCTGGCTTGCATCAGGGTCTGGATCGGGTCGATCACCTGCCCGATCCGGTCATGGCCGAAATCGATCGCGATCAGATCGGCCCGCGCCCCTGGCATCAGCCGCCCGAGATCGGGGCGACCGAGGGCATCGGCTCCGGCCGAGGTCGCGGCGTCGAATAGCTGCGCGCTGCTTGGCTGCGAAACCGAGCCGGCCATCACCCGGCCCAGCATCAGCCCGACCTGCATGTTGAGGATCATGTCGGGCGGCCAGGTGTCGGTCCCGAGCCCGATGCGCAGGCCCCGCGCGACGAGATCGGACAGGCCGGCGAGCGCCGCGCCGTTGCGCGCCATCACCACCGGACAATGGACGACCGTCGCATCGGCCGCGAGCAGGGCGGCGAGGTCGGCGTCGCGCGTCGGGACGCCGCCGACGCTCGGAAAATCCGTGAAATGCGGCAGCAGCACACGGGGGCCGAGCACGCCGAGACTGTCCAGCCAGGAGGTCGGCGAGAGCCCGTGCAGCCGCATCACCGTCTCGACCTCGAAGCGCGACTGGTGGCAGTGCAGCCGCAGCGGCACGTCGAGATCGTGCGCCGCGGCAGCCGTCCGGCGCAGAAGTTCCGGCGTGCAGCTCTCGATCCGGTCCGGTGCCAGCATGGTCCGGACCCGTCCGCCAGCCAGCCCTTCCATGTCGCGGCAGAAGCGGATCGCCTCGTCGAGACCCGCGAGCCCGCGCGCCTCGTCCATGAACAGGCTGACCTCGCCCCTCTCGTCCACCTGGGTGTGGCCGCTTCGGTAGGCCGGCCCGAGATAGACGCGCAGCCCCAGATCCTCGGCCGCCTCGGCCGCGGCGGCGAACTCATCATAGGTCTCGCCCCAGGCGCGGTAGAACAGGGATGCGATGGGCAGCGCGGTGGTGATGCCATTGCGCAGAAGCTGCGCCAGCCCGTAGCGCTTCTGGAAGGCGAGTTCCTGGGGGCTGTACATCTCATAGGGCCCGCGCGCGATATAGCTCGTCGGCCAGATGCGCCCCTTGCGCCAGGAGGGCGTGTTGTCGAGGCTCAGCACGGCGGTATCGAGATCGCAGACCGCATCGAGATCGATGAAGCCCGGTGCGATCAGGGCATCCGGTCGGTCGAGCCGGCGCGCGACCTCGCCAGGGAAGCCATGCCCGACGAAGACGATCTCGCCGCCCTCGAACACCACCTCGCCGCGCTCGATCAGGACATGGCGGCCGCTGCGATGGCCGACGACCCATCTGCCGCTGACCAGCGTGCGTCCCCTGCTGTCCGTGCCGAATGTCATGCGGGGGCTCCTGCAACCCATGTGCCGCCCGACTCGCAATCTGCGGGTTGGCCGACCAGGAGAACCATTCAAACGCCCCATCACGGCCGCGGCAATGATGTCGCCGGTTGCAGATCCACGCCACCACGCCCGGGCATTGAGCCGGCGCGGCGCTTCGCCTACATCTGGAAGGGACGAATCCCCCGAAGGATCGGCGTCGGCTCAACCTCCGAGGACGACATTCTCGACAGCGCTCGACTTTACTATCAGCCGCAGGTCAGTTCGGACGGGAAGACGTTCGTCGGGGTCGAATCCCTCCTGCGATCCGTCACCGCCGACGGATCGGTGGCGGGGCCGGGAGGCATCCTCGACAAGGTGGTCGATGATGCGACGGCCGATGCGCTGGACTGGTGGGTGATCCGGCAGGCCTGCACGGATGGTCTGCGCTGGCCGCAGCTCACAGTTGCAGTGAACATCAGCGCGCGGCAGTTCCAGGCGCCGGACTTTGCCGCAAGGCTGCTGGCGGTCATCGCGGAATTGGGTAGCGCGCCCGCCCAAATCGAGCTCGAACTGCTCGAGAGCGGGATCATCGAGAATTTCGAGCGGGCGATCGAAACGATGGAGGTGCTGCGGCGCGCCGGCATCCGCATCGCGCTGGACGATTTCGGCACGGGCTATTCGAGCCTCGCCTATCTGCAGAAGCTCCCGATCGACAAGCTCAAGCTCGACAAGTCTCTGGTGGACGGCACCGGCGAGCTGAAAGCGGCCGCGATCGTTCAGGCAGTGACGGCGCTGTCGCGGGCACTCGGCCTCAAGGTCGTGGCGGAAGGGGTCGAGACCCGGGCGCAGCAGCAGTTCCTGCGCATTGCCGGCTGCCACCTGCTTCAGGGCTATCTGTTCTCGCCAGCCGTCCCCGCCGAACGGATCGATCAGTTCTTGCGCGGGGGCTGGCCGGCGGTCGCCGACACGCCGGCCTGAGGCGGCGGGTCAGCGCGCCAGATGCGCCGCCGTCGAGCCGGGACCGACGCCTTCCGGCACCGGGATGTTGGTCGACGAGTACTTCGCGTTCATCACCATGGTCGGCCCGGCCGAAAGGGTGAACCGCCGTGCCACCACGATGGTGTAGGCCGAATCAGCCGCGACAGGCTTGTTGGCGCCGATGTTCAGTTCGCCCTGCGGCAGGTAGAGCGTGCCGAGCAGAACCTTGGCGTCGTTGCTCAGGATCTCGTGTTTCTGGTTAAGCGGCGAGCCGCGGTCCTCGAAAACCAGCATGCCGGCCATGACGCCGTCCTTCGGCGCGGTGAGGTCGATCTTGGTGTCGGCATCGAAGCGCAGCACCGCGCCCTTGCCCGTGAAATAGAGCCCGACATTCGCCCCCTTGAGCGTGGCGCCCCCGGAGACGTCCAGCTTTCCATCCTTGAAGGCGTAGATGCCGGGGTTCAGCGTCACGGTGGCGCCCTTGCTGATGCGGATCCCGCCGCAATAGGTGCCGGGGCTCAGAGTCGTGCTGGCGGTGATCTTCAGATCGGTGGCGGCGCAGGCGCCGGTCGACGGGGGCGGGCGCGAGGCCAGTGGGTCCTTGAGCACCGGGCAGTCCAGCGTCGGGCTCGGCATGAAGCTGTCGTACTTGTCCTTGTAGCTGCCGCCGGCCGAGCAGATGAAGCGCGCGCGCAGCTGCGAGTTTTCCTTCGCCTTCAGCCCGTCCTTCTTGGTGGAGTTGGAATAGACGGCGCATTCCGGCGCCTCGAGCTTGGCGTCCTTCTCGAGATAGATCGTCTCGTTTTTGGAGGTTTCGAGCCCGACGACGCAGATCGAGGCCGTGCCGAGCACGCGCGCGGTCGCGCTCGCCGCCACCGTGACCATGTCCTGGCCGAACATGTGCATGATGTTGGTCCGCGCCACGGTCGACACATCGACCGTCACCGAGAACTTCTTGAGGTCGACGGAGGTCGCGACGGTAGCGGTCTGGTTGACGGCCGCGAGCTGTGCCTTGGCGAATTTCTCGGCGGCGGTCTGGACCGTCGCCGGCGTGGCGTTGGCGAGGCGGAACTCGCGGGCGGCCGCCAGGGCCGAGGCGTCAGCGACGGTCTGGAAGGCCTGGCGCTGCTCGGACAGGATGCCGTAATCGACGACAACGCCGGCGCCCATCGCCAGAATGGGAAGCGCGACGCCCAACGCGACGGCGGTGCCGCCCCGTTCGTCGCCGAGCAGGCGCCGCAGCAGCCGTGCCAGCCGCGCTGCCATCTCAGGCCGCCACCAGGGCGCGATGCGCCCGGACCATGAAGCGGATCTGGTGGCCGAGCAGCCGCCAGTTCACCGGCTTGCACATGAAGGAGGTCGCGCCGGCCGCATAGGCCTCGTCGATCGACAGGATGTCCTCGCGGCCGGTGATGACCATCACGGGCAGGTCGTCGAAGCGCCGGTCGGCCCGCAGGCGTCGGACCATCTCGATGCCGTTGATGCCGGGCATGTCGACATCCACGAGCGCGACGTCGAAGGATGTCGTTTCCAGCAGAGCGAGGCCTTCTTCCGCGGAGCCGGCGGTCGTGACGTCGGCCTGCGGGCCGGCGAGATAGACGGCGCAGAATTCGCGCTGGATCGGGTCGTCATCGACCGCCAGGATCGAGAGTCGATCGTTCAGCACGTAAGTGAATGGGATGCAGGCTTCGCCCGTCATCGTCATCGCAACGCTCCCGCGGCACCGTTCTGGTGCCTGAGCGAGAACCCTGACGCGCAGATGCAAATAAACCGTTCCGACTCTTTCGACTTATTCGCAATCGAGTTTGGAATTGGGAAAGCATGGGCGGCCTATCGTCAGGCATGCTCATGCGTCTTCAGCTGTCGATCCGTACCCGCCTGATCCTCCTCGTCGTCGCCTCGACGCTGCTGGCGAGCGGGGTGCTCGTGGCCGTCTCGGTGTGGCGGGAGACTGAGAGCTATGGCGTCTCGCGGCGCGACGCCGTGCTCGACACCGGCTTCGCCATCGCCGCCGCCGCTGCCCGCCCCACCGCCGACCACGATTCCGCAGCAGCACAGGAGGCGATCAACGCGATCTCGCGCCTGAAGGGCATCACCTATGCCGGCATCGAGACCAGCGACGGACGCGCTCTGGCCGAAATCGGCGCGACCGAGCAACTCGCGGGCGATCTTGTCGTGGACGGGCCGCAGACGCGCTGGTCACTTTCGGCAATCCTCCGCAGCCGCTCGATGGAGGCCGTCGTGCCGGTCATCCATGGCGGTGCCACTGTCGGCAGCCTGCGGGTCATCGCCGACACGCGCGACCTGCCGGCGCTGATCCGCCGCGCGGTCGAGGAGACGCTGCTGACGGGCGCCGTGGCGACGCTGGTCGCGATCGCGCTGGCGCTGCGCCTGCAGGGGCGCATCACGGGTCCCCTCGGCGTGCTGACGCAGACCATGATGCGCGTGCGCCGGGAGCACGATTACACCGTGACGCTGCCGGCCGGGCCGCGCGACGAGATCGGCATCCTCGTCGACAGCTTCAACGGCATGCTCGGTGACATCCGCGAGCGCGACCAGAGGCTTTCCGACCACCGCAACCGGCTGGAACGCGAAGTCGCCGACCGCACCGCCGATTATCAGCGCGCTGCGCTCTCGGCCGACCGGGCAAACCAGGCGAAGTCCGACTTCCTGGCGACGATGAGCCACGAGATCCGCACGCCGATGAACGGCATCCTGGTGATGGCCGAGCTGCTGGCCGCCGGCGAACTGCCGCAGCGCGCCCGCCGCCAGGCGGAGGTCATCGCCCGCTCCGGCACCAGCCTGCTCGCGATCATCAACGACATCCTCGACATCTCGAAGATCGAGGCCGGCAAGCTCGAGGTCGAGACGCTCGAGATCGACCCCGAGGAATCGGTGGACGCGGTACTCCAGCTCTTCGGCGATCGCGCCCTGTCCAAGGGACTCGACCTCTGCGGCCTGTTCGAGACGCCGCCAGGTCTGACGATCACGGCCGATCCCGTGCGCCTTGGCCAGGTGCTGGGAAATCTCGTCAACAATGCACTCAAATTCACGGAGGCGGGCGGCGTCACCGTGGCGCTGACGCGGGAAGGCGAGGGGGCGCTTCGCTTCTCGGTCACCGACACCGGCATCGGCATCCCGGCTGACAAGCTCGGCACGATCTTCGAATCCTTCTCCCAGGCCGACCAGTCGACCACCCGCACCCATGGCGGCACGGGGCTTGGGCTCTCCATCGCGCGCCAGCTCGTCGCCGCCATGGGCGGAACGCTCGAGGTCCGCAGCACACTCGGACAAGGCAGCACCTTCTCCTTCGCACTGCCGATCGCCGCTGTCCCCGCGCTCGACGAGCGGCCGGCGCTCTCCGACCGGAACCGGAGCGCGGCCATCCTGCTGGAGCAGGGCCAGACGGCGGCCATGCTCGCCCGGGCGCTGGCCGCGGCCGGCTACGAGCCGGGCGAGGCGGCGGCCGCCAGCCTCGATCTGATCGTGACCTCGCCCGCGGGGCTTGCGGCGGCCAAGGGCAGGGCGGCGGTGGTCCTCGTCGTCGCAGCTGCGACCCAGGATCCCGGCGCCCTGATCGAAGCGGGCGCGGACGAGGTGCTGACCTGGCCGGTTCAACAGCGCGATCTCCGGGCGGTGCTATCGGCGCTGCGCGAGGGCGCGCCGTTGCGGCGTGCGGAGATCCGCCGCGCCGTGGCGGGCGAGACCCCGCACTATCCGGCTCTGCGCGTGCTCGTCGCTGACGACAGCGAGGTCAACCGCGAGGTCGCCGATGCCGCGTTGCGTCGCTTCGGCATCGTGGCGCGTTTCGTCGAGGACGGGCTGCAGGCCGTCGCCGCGGTGGAGCGCGAGGCCTTCGATCTCGTGCTGATGGACGGCAGCATGCCCGGCCTGGACGGTTTCGAGGCCGCCCGCGCCATCCGAACCCGCGAGGCTGAAACGGGGCGGGCCCGCTTGCCCATCGTCGCCCTGACCGCTCATGTCGTCGGCACGGCGGCTGATGCCTGGCGTGAGGCCGGGATGGATGACGTGGTCCACAAGCCCTTCACGCTTGCACGGCTCGGTGAGGTTCTCTCGGCCTTCGCGGCGGGAGAGGCAGGCCGGCCCGCGCCGGAGGCTGTGTCCGAAGCGGCGCCCGACGAGGCACCCTGCCTGGACGAGTCGGTGCTGCAGGATCTGATCGCCATGACCAATGGCTCGATCGAGACTGCTCAGCGCATCGCCGAGCTTTACAGGGTGAAGTCGCTGGAGGAGGCGGGCCGTCTGGCCGAAGCCACGCGGGCCGGCGATGTCGACAGGATCGCAGCCTGTGCCCATGCGTTGAAATCGATGAGCGCGAACCTCGGTGCCAAAAGGCTGGCGGCGTCTGCGGCCGAGATGGAGCGCGCGGCGCGCGAGGACCAGACACCGCCGGGCGCGGAGCAGATCGCGGAGGTCTCGGGCCTGTTGCTGCAGACCCATCGCGAGATCGCGGCGGCGATGGCCCGCGCTGCCTGAGGACGCTGCGCTCCCCAGCTCACCAGCCTGTGATCGGCGGCCGCGAAACAGTGGCATCTGTCCCGTTGCTGCGGTCACGGACAGCCCCTAGTCGTGACGCCACCAGAGGGAGCCCGGTCGCGCGGGCGGGGGAGTTCACCATGCGTCTTCGTTCAGCCATTGTCCTGGCCGCCGCCGGCCTGCTGTCCTGTCTCTCCGCACCGGCCTCGGCCGACGAGATCAAGATCCTGACGGCGGGGGCCTTCAAGCCGATCGTGACCGCCGTCGCACCGGAGTTCGAGAAGAGCACCGGCCACAAGCTCGTCATCGACAACGATACGGCCGGCGGACTGCTGCGCCGCATCGGCGGGGGCGAGGCCTTCGATGTCGCGGTGCTGACGCCCGCCGCCGTGAACGAACTGGTGGCCAGCGGCAAGATGGCAGCGGGGACCCCGGTCAATCTGGCGCGGACCTCTGTCGGCGTCGCGGTGAAGGAGGGCGCGCCGCGTCCCGACATCGCCACAGTCGCTGCCTTCAAGACGGCGCTGCTGGAAGCCCGCAAGGTGGCTTATATCGACCCGGCCGCCGGCGGCTCGAGCGGCATCTACTTCTCGAAGCTGCTCGAGACCATGGGCATCGCCGAACCGATCCGCGCCAAGGCCGTGCTGGTGCCGGGCGGACTCGTCGCCCAGCGGCTGGTCACCGGCGAGGCGGATCTCGCCATCCACCAGATCAGCGAGATCCTCGCCGTTCCCGGCGCCGTCCTGGTCGGGCCGCTGCCGGCCGAGATTCAGAACTACACCGTTTACACCGGCGGTCTCGCCACCGGCTCGGCCAACTCGGCCCCGGCGAAGGCGTTCCTCGCCTTCCTGAAGGGCGATGCCGCGCGGCGCATCCTGGCCGAGAAGGGCATGGAGCGCGCGCCGGAGTGAGCCTCACCAGGGGCGCCGCGGCCCCGTGTCGACATGCAGGATGCCGTTCCAGTAGACCTTGTGCCCGCCGACCTCGGGCAGGGTCCGGACCCATTCGATGACGGCCCGCGGCCGCACCCCCGGCACCCGGAAATCCATCGCCTCGCAGCGCTTGTGATAGGAGCCGCGCCGCGCCCGCCAGGGCGGGCGCCAGGTCGAGGTGACCTTCACCGCTCCGTATTTATCGGAAATCTGGTTCAGGATCGTTTTCAGCCGTGGCGGCAGGCAGGCGATCGAGGTGCCGGGGTCGGTCGAGATGCCGGGACGCTCCGGCTTTTCGTTGGGGTCGAAAGCGGGCTCGGCGCCAGCCTTCTGCCCCGGCGTGAGCTGCGGCCATTCCGGCCCCTCATCCTCGTCCGGCTCGCTGGTCAGCGGAGCGTTGGCGGCCGCAGGAGGGCCGTCGGCAGCCGGAGCCGGCGGCACGATGATCGGCGGCAAGGGCGGGCTGCCCAAAAGATCCAGATCGAAGGGACGTTGCGGCGGCAGCGGCGCGCGCATCATCTGCCCCTCCTGCTGCGCCAAGACGGTGCCAATCGGCGCGCAGGACAGGGCCAGCGCGAGGCTCGGCGCGATCGGGAAGCGTCGGGCCATGAAAATCAGGGCGTCGGCGCCGGGATGAAGACGGCGCGCGTCTCGGCCCCGACGAGGGCGAGTTGCGGGGATTTGGCACAGAGTTCCGCCAGCGCGGCGGGCGCGGCTGTCACCTTGTCGGTGTCCAGCAGCGGACGCATCGCACTCCCGGCGAAATAACCCGCCAGCCAGAGCGAGAGCTGGGTGCGGTCGTTCTCGTTCATCGAGACGAAATCGGCACAGCTCGCCCGCGACAGGTCGAGCGCCTCAGCCTGCGCGAGCTGCAGCCCGGCGACCAGGAGGAGCGGGGCGGCGAACAGAGACCGGAGATGCGCGGGCATGGGTGCCTCTTCTGGGACATCGCGGCGAAACGCGGATGAGTCGATTCGACGCGAGTGTGTCGTGTCGCGTCCTGTGCGGCTAGCGGGAAGCCGGCATTCTGCGGCGAAATTCGGGCGATGCCGCCGGAGGCCGCGGCGCGATCGAGAGAAATCGTTCATCCTGCGCGGTATTCAACCCCGCTGCGCGATGCTGCAGCGCGGCAGAGTCTTGCTTCATTCTAAAGCAAGGTCTAATCGACAGCGGCGGCGCGGTGCCGCGTCCGTTTTGAGGCGGGATCGTCCATGCAAGCTCTTCCGGTGCCGTCGCTGCTGAACGACTATCTGCCGCTGGTGATCTTCCTCGGCGTCTCGGCGTTCATCGGCCTGGCGCTGCTGATCGCTCCCTTCGCGATCGCCTATTCGAAGCCGGACCCCGAGAAGCTCTCGGCCTATGAGTGCGGCTTCAACGCCTTCGACGATGCGCGCATGAAGTTCGATGTGCGCTTCTATCTGGTGGCGATCCTGTTCATCATCTTCGACCTCGAAGTCGCTTTCCTCTTCCCCTGGGCGGTCGCTTTCGGCGAGCTCGGCTGGTATGGTTTCTGGTCGATGATGGTCTTCCTGGGCGTGTTGACCGTCGGCTTCGTCTACGAATGGCGCAAGGGTGCGCTCGAGTGGGACTAACTGTCGCCTCGCAGGCGCAAAGCGCGAGGCATATCTGACGGTTACGGTTCACGAGGATACGAGAATGGCAATGACAGCGATCGACCGCGGGAACCCGCTCGTCGCGCCCGCGCCCAAGGGGCTCGTCGGGCCGGACGGCTTGCCGGTCGGCCAGCGCGACCCCTTCTTCACGGCGATCAACAGCGAACTCGCCGACAAGGGCTTCCTCGTCACCGCGACCGACGACCTGATCAACTGGTCGCGCACCGGCTCGCTGATGTGGATGACCTTCGGCCTTGCCTGCTGCGCGGTCGAGATGATGCAGCTCTCGATGCCGCGCTACGATGTCGAGCGCTTCGGCTTCGCGCCGCGCGCCTCGCCGCGCCAGTCGGACGTGATGATCGTCGCCGGCACGCTGACCAACAAGATGGCTCCGGCGCTGCGCAAGGTCTACGACCAGATGCCCGAGCCGCGCTACGTCATCTCGATGGGCTCCTGCGCCAATGGCGGCGGCTACTACCACTACAGCTATTCGGTGGTGCGCGGCTGCGACCGCATCGTGCCGATCGATATCTATGTGCCGGGCTGCCCGCCGACGGCGGAGGCGCTGCTCTACGGCGTGCTACTGCTGCAGAAGAAGATCCGGCGCACGGGCACGATCGAGCGCTAGGCCGTATCCGTCGGTCGGGCCTCGCCCGGCCGGCTCGCGACGGACAGGACAGGGATTGGGCCCAATCCTGCATGAGACGGTCGGGCCAGACCCCACCGTGACGCAGATGGGTCAACGAAGGTGAGATGATGAGCGAAGCGCTCGTACAACTCGGCGAAGAGATCAAGGCGGCGCTGCCGGGCGCGGTCACCGAGGCCGTCGTCGCCTTCGACGAGCTGACCATCCATGCCGAAGCGGCCTCGATCGTCGAGGTGATGAAGACGCTCTACGGCGACCGCCGCTTCCGCTTCGTCAATTTCACCGACATCGCCGGCGCCGACTATCCCGGCCGCGAGAAGCGCTTCGACATCGTCTACCATTTGCTGGCGCCCTATTCGAACCGCCGCATCCGCGTGAAGGTGCAGACCGACGAGGCGACGCCGGTCCCGTCGATCATCGAGGTCTTCCCGGCCGCGAACTGGTACGAGCGCGAGGCCTATGATTTCTACGGCATCCTGTTCTCGGGCCATCCGGATCTGCGCCGCATCCTCACCGACTATGGCTTCGAGGGTTATCCGCTGCGCAAGGACTTCCCGCTGACCGGCTATGTCGAGGTCCGCTACGACGACGAGCAGAAGCGCGTCGTCTACGAGCCGGTGAAGCTCAACCAGGAATTCCGCAACTTCGATTTCCTCTCGCCCTGGGAAGGGACGGATTACGTCCTGCCGGGCGACGAGAAGGCGAAAACGGACTGATCGGAGCCGGACATGACCGAGCACAACATCCGGAACTTCTCGATCAATTTCGGCCCGCAGCATCCGGCGGCCCATGGCGTTCTGCGCCTCGTGCTGGAACTCGACGGCGAGATCGTCGAGCGCGTCGATCCGCATATCGGCCTGCTGCATCGCGGCACCGAGAAGCTGATCGAGGCGAAGACCTATCTCCAGGCGATGCCCTATTTCGACCGGCTCGACTATGTCGCGCCGATGAACCAGGAGCATGCCTACTGCCTGGCGGTCGAGAAGCTGATGGGCGTCGAGGTCCCGCGCCGCGGCCAGCTCATCCGCGTGCTCTATTCCGAGATCGGCCGCATCCTCTCCCATCTCCTCAACGTCACCACGCAGGCGATGGACGTCGGCGCGCTGACGCCGCCGCTTTGGGGCTTCGAGGAGCGCGAGAAGCTGATGGTCTTCTATGAGCGGGCCTCGGGCGCGCGCATGCATGCGGCCTATTTCCGGCCCGGCGGAGTGCATCAGGACCTGCCGCCCTCGCTGATCCACGACATCGCCGAGTGGTGCGACCCGTTCCTGCAGACCTGCGACGACCTTGAGGGTCTGCTGACCGACAACCGCATCTTCAAGCAGCGCAATGTCGACATCGGCGTCGTCGATCTCGAGACCTGCTGGAAATGGGGCTTCTCGGGCGTGATGGTCCGCGGCTCCGGCGCCGCCTGGGACCTGCGCAAGTCGCAGCCCTATGAGTGCTATGCCGAGATGGATTTCGACATCCCCATCGGCAAGAACGGCGACTGCTACGACCGCTACTGCATCCGCATGGAAGAGATGCGCCAGTCGGTCCGTATCATGAAGCAGTGCTGCGAGAAGCTGCTCTCGGCCGATGGCGGCGGGCGGATTTCGGCGCTGGATGGCAAGATGGTGCCGCCCAAGCGCGGCGAGATGAAGCGCTCGATGGAAGCGCTGATCCATCACTTCAAGCTCTACACCGAGGGCTTCAAGGTCCCCGAGGGCGAGGTCTATGCCGCCGTCGAGGCCCCGAAAGGCGAATTCGGCGTCTATCTCGTCGCCGACGGCACCAACAAGCCCTATCGCGCCAAGATCAAGGCGCCGGGCTTCGCCCATCTCCAGGCCATGGATTTCATGTGCCGCAAGCACATGCTCGCCGACGTCTCCGCGATCCTCGGCTCCCTCGATATCGTCTTTGGTGAAGTTGACCGCTGATGTCCGTCCGTCGTCTCGCCCCCGATGCCGTCCAGCCCGCGTCCTTCGCCTTCGATGCGGCGAACGAGAACTGGGCCGACCAGCAGATCGCCAAATATCCGGAGGGGCGCCAGGCCTCGGCCGTGATCCCGCTGCTGTGGAAGGCGCAGGAGCAGCATGACGGCTGGCTGCCGCGGGCCGCGATCGAGGCGGTCGCGCGCAAGCTGGGCATGGCGCCGATGCGGGTGATGGAGGTCGCGACCTTCTACACCATGTTCAACCTGCAGCCGGTCGGCGAGCATTTCGTCCAGCTCTGCGGCACCACGCCCTGCGCGCTGCGCGGGGCGGAGGCGCTGAAGAAGGTCTGCCTCGACGTGATCGGTCCGCAATCGACGGTCAGCGCCGACGGCAAGCTTTCCTGGCTCGAGGTCGAGTGCCTCGGCGCCTGCTGCAACGCTCCGATGGCGCAGATCAATTTCGACTATTACGAGGATCTGACGCCCGAGAACTTCAAGGCGCTGCTCGAGGATCTGCGCCATGGCCGCCCGGTCAAGACGGGCTCGCAGATCGGCCGCTCCGGATCCGAGCCGGTCGGCGGCGGCGAGACGCTGAAGGACCCGGCCCTCTATGACGGCTCGGTGATCGGCGCCGGCGACTGGCAGAAGCGCGTCACCGAGCAGCGCAAGGCGGCCGCCGAAGCCGCCGCCGCCAAGGCCGCGGCCGAGGCGGAGGCCAAGAAGGCTGAAGCGAGCAAAACCGACGCGACGCCGGCTGCGGCGACAAAGCCGGCGACGGAGACCGCGGCGCCGGGCCGCCCGAAGCCGTCCGAACCGGGCCAGCCGACGAGCGCCGCCAACGACACCCCGGCCGCCGGTGGCAAGGTCGATGCGAAGTCCGCCGCGGAGTCGGCCAAATCAGCCGGCGCGCCCGCCGACAAGCCGGTGAAGTGAGGGCAGGACGATGCTCGCCGATCGCGATCGTATTTTCACCAATCTCTACGGCCTTCACGACCTGTCGCTGAAGGGCGCCATCGCGCGCGGCGCCTGGGACGGCACCAAGTTCCTGCTCGAGCAGGGGCGCGACTGGATCATCGACGAGATGAAGAAGTCGGGCCTGCGCGGGCGCGGCGGCGCCGGCTTCCCGACCGGCCTGAAATGGTCCTTCATGCCCAAGCAGAACGACGGGCGGCCGCATTACCTCGTCGTCAACGCCGACGAGTCGGAGCCCGGCACCTGCAAGGACCGCGAGATCATGCGCAACGACCCGCATACGCTGGTCGAGGGCTGCCTGATCGCGTCCTTCGCCATGGGCGCCCATGCGGCCTACATCTACATCCGCGGCGAATACATCCGCGAGCGCGAGGCGCTGCAGCGCGCCGTCGACGAGGCTTATGAGGCGAAGCTGATCGGCAAGGACAACGTCCACGGCTATCCCTTCGATCTCTACGTACATCACGGCGCCGGCGCCTATATCTGCGGCGAGGAGACGGCCCTGCTCGAAAGCCTCGAGGGCAAGAAGGGCATGCCGCGGATGAAGCCGCCATTCCCGGCCAATGTCGGCTTGTATGGCTGCCCGACCACGGTGAACAACGTCGAGTCGATCGCGGTGGCACCGACCATCCTGCGCCGCGGCGCGGCCTGGTTCTCGGCGCTGGGCAACCCCAACAATGTCGGCACCAAGCTATTCTGCGTCTCTGGCCATGTGAACAAGCCGTGCAATGTGGAAGAGGTGATGGGCATCACCTTCCGCGAGCTGATCGACCGGCATTGCGGCGGCATCCGCGGCGGCTGGGACAACCTCAAGGCGGTCATCCCGGGCGGCTCCTCGGTGCGGATGGTCCCGGCCGAGCAGATCATCGACACGCCGATGGATTTCGACTCGCTGTCGAAGCTGAAGTCCGGCCTCGGTACGGCGGCCGTTATCGTCATGGACAAGTCGACCGACATCGTCCGCGCCATCGCCCGCATCAGCCATTTCTACAAGCACGAGAGCTGCGGCCAGTGCACGCCCTGCCGCGAGGGCACGGGCTGGATGTGGCGCGTCATGGAGCGCATGGCCGAGGGCCGCGCCCAGAAGCGCGAGATCGACATGCTGCTCGACGTTACCAAGCAGATCGAGGGCCACACGATCTGCGCGCTCGGCGATGCCGCCGCCTGGCCGATCCAGGGCCTGATCGCGCATTTCCGTCACGAGATCGAGCAGCGCATCGACGACTATGCCGCCAACCCGCACAGCGAGCCCGTGCGCATGATGGCGGCGGAGTGAGAGCATGACCAAACTCATCATAGACGGCATCGAGGTCGACGTACCCGCCGAGTATACGGTCCTGCAGGCCTGCGAGGCGGCGGGGGCCGAGGTGCCGCGCTTCTGCTTCCATGAGCGGCTCTCGATCGCCGGCAATTGCCGCATGTGCCTCGTCGAGGTGAAGGGCGGCCCGCCCAAGCCCCAGGCCTCCTGCGCCATCGGCGTTCGCGATCTGCGCCCCGGCCCGAATGGCGAGCCGCCGGTCGTCTCGACCAAGTCCCCGATGGTCAAGAAGGCGCGCGAGGGGGTGATGGAGTTCCTCCTCATCAACCACCCGCTGGATTGCCCGATCTGCGACCAGGGCGGCGAGTGCGACCTGCAGGACCAGGCGATGGCCTATGGCGTCGACACCTCGCGCTATGCCGAGAACAAGCGCGCGGTCGAGGACAAGTATATCGGCCCGCTGGTCAAGACCTCGATGACGCGCTGCATCCAGTGCACGCGCTGCGTCCGCTTCACCACGGAGGTCGCGGGCGGCTCCGATCTCGGCGCCATCGGGCGCGGCGAGGATATGGAGATCACCACCTACCTCGAGCAGGCGATGAGCTCGGAGCTGCAGGGCAACGTCGTCGATCTCTGCCCGGTCGGCGCGCTGACCTCGAAGCCCTACCAGAACAAGGCCCGGCCCTGGGAACTGTCCAAGACCCAGTCCATCGACGTGATGGACGCCGTCGGCTCGGCCATCCGCGTCGATTCCCGCGGCAAGGAGGTCATGCGCATCCTGCCCCGCCTCAACGAGGCGGTGAACGAGGAGTGGATCTCCGACAAGACCCGCCACATCGTCGACGGGCTGCGCACGCAGCGTCTCGACCGGCCCTATATCCGCCAGAACGGCGCGCTCCGCCCGGCCTCCTGGAACGAGGCCTTCGCGCTGATCGCCGGCAAGGTGAAGGCGGCCAGGCCTGAGAAGATCGGCGCCATCGCCGGCGATCTCGCCGCGGTCGAGGAGCTGTTCGCGCTGCAGAGCCTGATCGGCTCGCTCGGCTCGCCCAATCTCGATGCCCGCCAGGACGGCACCAGGCTGCATCCGAAGTTCGGCCGCGCCAGCTACGTTCTCAATGCCGGCATCGCGGGCATCGAGGAGGCGACGTCGCTGCTGATCATCGGCGCCAATCCGCGCCGCGAGGCGCCGATCCTGAACGCCCGCATCCGCAAGCGCTGGCTGCGCGGCGATTTCAAGATCCAGCTTATCGGCGAGCAGGCCGACCTGACCTATGACTATGATTACCTCGGCGCCGGCACAGACACGCTGGCCGATCTCGCCGGCAAGGCGGAGAAGGCGGGCGAGCGGCCGATGGTGCTGATCGGGCAGGGCGCTCTCGCTCGCGCCGATGGCGAGGCTGTGCTGGCGCTGGCGGCGAAGGCCGCCCAGACGCTCGGCGCCGTGAGCGAAGGCTGGAACGGCTTCGGCGTGCTGCACACCGCCGCCGCCCGCGTCGGCGCGCTCGATCTCGGCTTCGTGCCGGGCGAAGGCGGTCTCGACGTCGCCGGCATGCTCGCGCCCGGCGCGCTGGACGTGCTGTTCCTGCTCGGCGCCGACGAGGTCGAGGTGCCGGCAGGCGCCTTCGTGATCTATCAGGGCACCCATGGCGACCGTGGCGCCCACCGCGCCGACGTCATCCTGCCCGGCGCCGCCTACACCGAGAAGTCGGCGACCTATGTGAACACCGAAGGGCGCGTGCAGATGACCGCGCGCGCCACCTTCCCGCCGGGCGATGCCCGCGAGGACTGGGCGGTGCTGCGGGCGCTCTCCGCCGCGCTCGGGAAGACGCTGCCCTTCGACTCGCTGGCCGGCCTGCGCCAGTCGCTTTATGCGGCGCACCCGCATTTCGCCGCGCTCGACCGGCTCGAGCCGGCGGACGCCTCGGGGCTCGGGACGCTCGCCGGGCTCGGCGGCAAGCTCGACAAGGCGGGCTTCGTCTCCCCCGTCGCCGATTTCTACCAGACCAACCCGATCGCGCGCGCTTCCGCCGTGATGGCCGAATGCTCGGCGCTGGCCTCGGGCCGGCTGCGGCAGGCGGCGGAGTAACCGGCCATGAACTGGGACCTCGTTCTCGATCTCGCGATCATGCTGGGCAAGAGCCTGCTGCTGCTGGTCTGCCTGCTCGTCTTCATCGCCTATATCCTGCTGGCGGACCGCAAGATCTGGGCGGCGGTGCAGCTGCGGCGCGGCCCCAACGTGGTCGGCCCCTTCGGCCTGTTCCAGAGCTTCGCCGACCTGCTGAAATTCGCCTTCAAGGAGCCGATCATTCCGTCGGGCTCGAACAAGGGCGTCTTCATCCTGGCGCCCTTCGTCTCCTGCCTGTTGGCGCTCGGCGCCTGGGCGGTGATCCCGGTCGCGCCGGGTTGGGCGATCGCCGACATCAATGTCGGCATCCTCTACATCCTCGCCATCTCCTCGCTCGGCGTCTACGGCGTCATCATGGCGGGCTGGGCGTCGAACTCGAAATACCCCTTCATGGGCGCGCTGCGCTCGGCCGCGCAGATGGTCTCCTACGAGGTCTCGATCGGCTTCGTCATCATCACCGTGCTGCTCTGCGTCGGCTCGCTGAACCTCACCGCCATCGTCGAGGCGCAGAACACCAAGGCCGGCCTGCTGGGCTGGTACTGGCTGCCGCTCTTCCCGATGTTCGTGATCTTCTTCATCTCGGCGCTGGCCGAGACGAACCGCCCGCCCTTCGACCTGCCGGAGGCGGAGTCGGAGCTCGTCGCAGGCTACATGGTCGAGTACTCCTCGACCCCGTATCTGCTGTTCATGCTCGGCGAATACGTGGCGATCATGACCATGTGCGCGCTGACCACGATCCTGTTCCTCGGCGGCTGGCTGCCGCCGTTCCCGATCGCGCCCTTCACCTGGCTGCCGGGCGTGTTCTGGTTCGCGCTCAAGGTCTGCCTCGTCTTCTTCATGTTCGCGATGGTGAAGGCCTTCGTGCCGCGCTACCGCTACGACCAGCTGATGCGGCTGGGTTGGAAGGTCTTCCTCCCGCTCTCGCTGGTCTCCGTGGTGGTGGTCGCCTTCGTGCTGCAGCTGACGGGCTGGGGCCCGGCGCGCTGATGGTTGCGTCCGTCCTCGGCGGGGTGGCCGGGATGGTGGCGGGCGGCGGGCTGTTCTTCGCGGGGTGCTACTTCGCTTGGCGCGGTCAGTGGTTCGGTGCAGTCGACGCGATGTTCGACTTCGCCTGGAACGGGTGGATCTTCGCGGTCTTTCTCGGGGGCCTCCTCGGGAGCCGCGCCGTGCAGTGGCTGGGGCTGGTGCCGGGATGAGCATGGCGGGCGCGATCGGAGCCGTCCTCGGCTTCGCGTTGGGGCTGCTGGAATACAGGATCGTGTCGGGCGTCGTCATCGCGGCGCTGCGCCGGACCGATCGTTCGACGACGCAGGCGGAACGCGACGACTACGAGCGCCGCATCCGCGTGCTGAAGCTGGCGCTGGCCGTTCTGATGATCGGTGTCACGCCGGTGCTGGGTTATGTGATCGGCCGGACGCTGTTCGGCTGAGAGGGAAGGACGAAGGCGATGTCGCTCGCACAAGCCGCCAAGGGCCTGCTGCTGAAGGAGTTCGTCGGCGCGTTCGCGCTGTCGATGCGCTATTTCTTCAAGCCGAAGGCGACCATCAACTACCCCTTCGAGAAGAACCCGCAGAGCCCGCGCTTTCGTGGCGAGCATGCGCTGCGCCGCTATCCGAACGGCGAGGAACGCTGCATCGCCTGCAAGCTCTGCGAGGCGATTTGTCCGGCGCAGGCCATCACCATCGAGGCCGGCCCGCGCCGCAACGACGGCACGCGCCGCACCACGCGCTACGACATCGACATGACGAAGTGCATCTATTGCGGCTTCTGCCAGGAGGCCTGCCCGGTCGATGCGATCGTCGAGGGGCCGAATTTCGAATTCGCCACCGAGACCCGCGAGGAACTGTTCTACGACAAGGACCGGCTGCTCGCGAACGGCGCCCGCTGGGAGCGCGAGATCGCGCGCAACATCGCGATGGACGCTCCCTATCGCTGAGGGTCCGGCAGGCTCAGGGCGCGGTTGTCGCAGCCGGTGGGCCTGACTATAGACGCTCCAAACGACGCCCGGCGAGAGTCGGGCGGCACGGAACACGAGAGCCGCCGGCAGGGGCGGAAAGGCTGACCGAGATGAATGCCGCAGCGGCCTTCTTCTATCTCTTCGCAGGTGTCACCGTCGCCTCGGCGTTCATGGTGGTGGCCTCGCGCAACCCCGTCCATTCGGTGCTCTACCTGATCCTCGCCTTCGTCAACGCGGCGGGGCTCTTCCTGCTGCTGGGCGCCGAGTTTTTGGCGATGCTGCTGATCGTCGTCTATGTCGGCGCGGTGGCGGTGCTGTTCCTCTTCGTCGTGATGATGCTCGACGTCGATTTCGCCGAGTTCCGCCAGGGCTTCCTGAACTATCTGCCGATCGGGGCGCTGATCGGCCTCGTCTTCGCGGTCGAGCTGCTGCTGGTGGTCGGCGCCTGGGTGATCGACCCGCAGATCGTGCGCGCGCCCGTCGCAGCGATCCCATCCGGCATCACCAACACCGAGGCGCTCGGGCGGGTGCTCTACACGCAATATGTCTACTACTTCCAGGCGGCGGGCCTCGTCCTGCTCGTCGCGATGATCGGCGCGATCGTGCTGACCCTGCGCGAGCGCGTCGGCATCAAGCGCCAGGACATCGTGCAGCAGAACGCCCGCACCAAGGCGACCGCGATGGACGTCAAGAAGGTGCAGCCGGGCGCGGCCCTGCCGGAGGAGACCGTCTGATGATCGGCCTTGGCCACTATCTCGCCGTCGGCGCGATCCTGTTCACGCTGGGCGTGCTCGGCATCTTCCTGAACCGGAAGAACGTCATCGTCATCCTGATGTCGGTCGAGCTGATCCTGCTCTCGGTCAACCTGAACTTCGTCGCCTTCTCGAGCTTCCTGAACGACATCGTCGGGCAGGTCTTCGCGCTGCTGGTCCTGACGGTGGCGGCGGCCGAGGCGGCGATCGGCCTCGCCATTCTCGTCGTCTACTTCCGCAACCGCGGCACGATCGCGGTGGAAGACATCAACATGATGAAAGGCTGAGGCGCGCGCGCCCGGATCCGCCCCATGTATCACGCGATCGTCTTCCTCCCCCTGATCGGCTTCCTGATCGCCGGCCTCTTCGGCCGGCTGATCGGCGCGCGCGGTTCGGAAATCGTCACCACCTCGCTGCTCGTCGTCTCGGCCGTCCTGTCCTGGATCGCCTTCTTCAATGTCGGCTTCGGCTCGGGCACCACGCGCGTCCAGGTCGCGACCTGGATGTCCTCGGGCGGGCTGCAGGTGGACTGGGCCTTCCGCGTCGACACGCTGACCGTGGTGATGCTGGTCGTCGTGAACACCGTGTCCTCGCTCGTGCACCTGTACTCGATCGGGTACATGCACGAGGATCCGCACCGGCCGCGCTTCTTCGCCTATCTGTCGCTCTTCACCTTCGCCATGCTGATGCTGGTGACGGCGGACAACCTGCTGCAGATGTTCTTCGGCTGGGAGGGCGTTGGTCTCGCCTCCTATCTGCTGATCGGCTTCTGGTACCAGAAGCCCTCCGCCTGCGCCGCCGCCATGAAGGCCTTCATCGTCAACCGCGTCGGCGATTTCGGCTTCCTGCTCGGCATCTTCCTGGTCTTCGTGCTGACCGGCTCGGTCGCCTTCGACACCATCTTCCCGCAGATCGCCGGTCTGACCGAGAAGAGCTTCCGCTTCCTCGGCTATGACTGGAACGCGCTGACGCTGACCGCGCTGCTGCTGTTCATGGGCGCGATGGGCAAGTCGGCCCAGTTCCTGCTGCACACCTGGCTGCCGGACGCGATGGAGGGCCCGACCCCGGTCTCGGCCCTGATCCACGCCGCGACCATGGTCACCGCCGGCGTCTTCATGGTCGCGCGCCTGTCGCCGATCTTCGAGTATGCGCCCGTCGCGCTCACCGTCGTCATCGTCATCGGCGCGACGACCGCCTTCTTCGCCGCCACGGTCGGCCTCGTTCAGAACGACATCAAGCGCGTCATCGCCTATTCGACCTGCTCGCAGCTCGGCTACATGTTCGTCGCGCTGGGCGTCGGCGCCTATTCGGCCGGCGTCTTCCACCTCTTCACCCACGCCTTCTTCAAGGCGCTGCTGTTCCTCGGCGCCGGCTCGGTCATCCACGCGATGCATCACGAGCAGGACATGCGGAACATGGGGGGCCTGCGGAAGCACATCCCGCTGACGGCCGCCGCCATGACGATCGGCACGCTGGCGCTGACCGGCTTCCCGCTGCTTGCCGGCTACTTCTCCAAGGACGCGATCATCGAGAGCGCCTATGCCGCCGTGGCGCATAAGGGCTTCGCGGCGTCTTACGCCTTCGTGCTGCTGGTCGTCGCCGCCTGCTTCACCTCCTTCTACTCCTGGCGGCTCTACTTCATGACCTTCGAGGGCAAGCCGCGCTGGGGCGGCCACGGCCACGACGCGCATGGTCATGCTGATCAGGCTCACGCCGCCCATGGTCACGACGATCACGCCCACGCCCATGCCGCTCATGCGCATGATGACCACCACGGCCATGGCCATGACCACAAGCCGCATGAGAGCCCGCTGGTGATGCTGATTCCGCTCGCCGTGCTGTCGCTCGGCGCGGTTGCCGCCGGCTTCGCCTTCAAGGAGGCGTTCATCGGCCACGACTACGAGCACTTCTGGAAAGCCGCGCTCTTCACGGGCAAGGACAACCACATCCTGCACGAGATGCACGAGGTGCCGAAATGGGTGATCTGGTCGCCCTTCGTCGCCATGCTGATCGGCCTGGCGCTGGCGTGGTACATGTATGTCCGCCGGCCCGACGTGCCGGGCAAGCTCGCCGCCGCCAATCCGGTCCTGTACCGCTTCCTGCTCAACAAGTGGTATTTCGACGAGATCTACGACTTCCTGTTCGTGAAGCCGGCGATGTGGATCGGCAAGTTCCTCTGGAAGAAGGGCGACGGCTTCGTCATCGACGGCATGGGCCCGGACGGCATCTCCGCCCGCGTCGTCGACGTTACCAACCGGGTCGTGCGGCTGCAGACCGGCTATCTCTACCACTATGCCTTCGCCATGCTGATGGGCGTCGCGGGCCTGGTGACCTGGTATCTCGTGGCGCGCGGGTGAGATGATGTTCGGCTTCGGAATCCTCACCGGTCTTCTCGTCCTGCCGCTGGTCGGCGCGGCCTTCATCCTGGCGCAGCGTGGCGACCAGGCCTCGGTCGAGTCCAATGCGCGCTATGCGGCGCTCGCCGCCACGGTCGCGACCTTCGTCCTGGCCTGTGTCGCCTGGGCGAAGTTCGACCCCGCCAATCCAGGCTTCCAGATGGTCGAGACCCATGCCTGGGTTTCTGATGCCATCCAGTTCAAGCTCGGCGTCGACGGTTTCTCCTTCCCCTTCGTGGTGCTGACCGGCTTCCTGATGCCGTTCTGCATCCTGGCGTCCTGGCACGCGATCACGAAGCGGGTGCGCGAATACATGGTCGCGTTCCTGATCCTCGAGACGCTGATGATCGGCGTCTTCGTGGCGCTCGACCTCGTGCTGTTCTACCTCTTCTTCGAGGGCGGCCTGATCCCGATGTTCCTGATCATCGGCATCTGGGGCGGCAAGCGGCGCGTCTACGCCTCCTACAAGTTCTTCCTCTACACGCTGCTGGGCTCGGTGCTGCTGCTGCTGGCGCTGATGGCGATGTACTGGAACGCCGGCACGACCGACATTCCGACGCTGCTGGCGCACAAGTTCCCGGCCAGCATGCAGACCTGGCTGTGGCTCGCCTTCTTCGCCTCCTTTGCGGTGAAGATGCCGATGTGGCCGGTCCACACCTGGCTGCCCGACGCCCACGTCGAGGCGCCGACCGCGGGCTCCGTCGTGCTTGCCGCGATCATGCTGAAGATGGGCGGCTACGGTTTCATCCGCTTCTCGATCCCGATGTTCCCGGAGGCCTCGGCCTATTTCGCCTCCTTCGTCTTCGCGCTGTCGGTCATCGCCATCGTCTACACCTCGCTGGTGGCGCTGATGCAGGAGGACATCAAGAAGCTCATCGCCTACTCCTCGGTGGCGCATATGGGCTTCGTCACCATGGGCCTCTTCACCCTGACGCCGCAGGGCATCCAGGGCGCGATGTTCCAGATGGTCAGCCACGGGCTGGTCTCGGGCGCGCTCTTCCTCTGCGTCGGCGTGATCTATGACCGCATGCACACGCGCGAGATCGCGGCCTATGGCGGGCTGGTGAACCGGATGCCGGTCTACGCCGTCATCTTCATGGTCTTCACCATGGCCAATGTCGGCCTGCCCGGCACCGCCGGCTTCGTCGGCGAGTTCCTGACGCTGATGGGCGCCTTCCGCGCCAATCCCTGGGTCGCCTTCATCGCCTGCTCGGGCGTCATCCTCTCGGCCGCCTATGCGCTCTGGCTCTATCGCCGCGTCGTCTTCGGTGAGCTGGTCAAGCCCGAGCTGAAGGACATCGCCGATCTCGATCGCCGCGAGATGGCGATCCTGGTCCCGCTCGTCCTGCTCACCGTCTGGTACGGCATCCGCCCGGGCACGATCCTGGACGCCTTCGCCGCGCCGACCGAAGCGCTCATCAAGAATTATCAGGCCGCTCTCACCGCCGCGAAAACGGCGATGCTGGTCGTTCAGTAAGGTCTCGCAGGATGGCTCTGCCCGCTCTCGGCCCGGCACTCCCGGAAATCGTCCTCGCCATCGGCGCCATCGGGATGGTGCTGGTCGGCGCGATCCGCGGCGAGAAGGCGACGCGCCTGCTCGAGGGCGTGGCGCTGGCGCTGTTCGCGCTGACGCTCGTCCTGGTGCTCTCCGGCACGGGCCGTGCTCTGACCTTCAATGACGGCTTCATCGCCGACGGCTTCGCCCGCTTCTTCAAGGTGCTGACGCTGCTGGGCGCGGCGGCCGCGATCCTGCTCTCGGCCGACAGCCTGCGCCGCGACGGCTCGATGCGCTTCGAGTTCCCGATCCTCGTCGTGCTCGCCACCATCGGCATGATGATGATGATCTCGGCGAACGATCTCATCAGCCTCTATGTCGGCCTCGAGCTGCAGTCGCTGGCGCTCTATGTCGTCGCCGCCTTCGACCGCGACAACGCCCGGTCGACGGAGGCCGGCCTGAAATACTTCGTCCTCGGAGCGCTGTCGTCGGGCATGCTGCTCTACGGAGCCTCGCTGGTCTACGGCTTCACCGGCACGGTGACCTATCCCGGCATCGCCGCCGCCGTGCAGCACGGCCATGCCGGCCTCGGTCTGATCTTCGGCATCGTCTTCATCGCCGCCGGCGTCGCCTTCAAGATCTCCGCCGTGCCCTTCCACATGTGGACGCCGGACGTCTATGAGGGCGCGCCGACCCCGGTCGCCGCCTTCTTCGCCTCCGCCCCCAAGATGGCGGCGATGGCGATGGTCGTGCGCATCTTCGTCGGCGCCTTCCCCGGCGCGCTGCATGAGTGGCAGCAAATCGTGATCTTCATCGCCATCGCCTCGATGGCGCTCGGCGCCTTTGCTGCGATCGGCCAGACCAACATCAAGCGCCTGCTCGCCTATTCCTCCATCGCCAATATGGGCTATGCGCTTGTCGGTCTCGCGGCCGGCACCGTCAGCGGCGTCCAGGGCGTGCTGGTCTATATGGCGATCTATCTCGCTACGACGCTGGCGGCTTTCGCCTGCGTGCTGCTGATGCGCCGCGATGGCAAGCCGGTCGAGGAGATCGGAGAGCTCGCCGGCCTGTCGCGGACCAATCCCTGGATGGCCTTCGCGCTGTCGATGATGATGTTCTCGCTCGCCGGCATCCCGCCGCTCGCCGGTTTCTGGGCGAAGTTCTACGTCTTCCTCGCCGCGATCGACGCCAAGCTCTACCTGCTCGCCGTAGTCGGCGTCGTCACCAGCGTGATCGGCGCCTATTACTATCTGCGTCTCGTCAAGGTGATCTATTTCGACGAGCCCAAGCCGGCCTTCGAGAAGGGCGACATCGGCGTTCGCGCGGTGCTGCTGATCTCGGCGCTGTTCGTGATGGCGCTCTCGCTGCTGCCGGCCCCGCTGCTGAACTCGGCCGGCGCTGCGGCGAAGTCCCTGTTTTGAGGCACTGCCGTCATGGTCGGGCTTGTCCCGACCATCCACGCCGTCCTTTGGCGCGGCCTGTGTTCAAGACGTGGATGCTCGCCACAAGGGCGAGCATGACGGCGTGGCTCCCGATGGAACGCGCATGTTAGGCGACTTCGCCCGCGCCGCCGGCTACCGGCTGATCATCCGCGACGAGGTCGGCTCGACCATGGAGGAGGCGCGGCGCGCGCTCCATCAGGGCGACCCTGGCCTGCTCTGGATCGTCGCGCGCAGCCAGAATTCCGGGCGCGGCCGCCATGGCCGGCAATGGACCTCGCCGCCGGGCAATCTCTATGCGAGCCTCCTTCTGGTGAACCCCTGCGAGTCTGCGTTGGCACCGCAGCTCGGTTTCGTCGCGGGGCTGGCCCTGTACGATGCCGTCGCGCGCGTGACGGGGCTCACGGCCCCCCGGCTGGCGCTGAAATGGCCGAACGACCTGCTCGTCGACGGCGCGAAATGCTCGGGTCTGCTGCTCGAAGGCGAAAGCGGGGCAGGGCGCTTCGCCGTCATCGCCGGACTCGGTGTCAACATCGCGTCCTGCGCGCAAGGGACGCCCTATCCTGCGAGCTTCCTGCGCGCCCATGCGCCCGATGTCACGATCGAGGCGGTGCTGGAGGCGCTGGCGGAGGCCTGGGCACAGCGTTTCGCGATCTGGTGCCGGCCCGGCGGCTTCGGCCCCATCCGAGAGGCCTGGCTGGAGCGGGCGGCCTTCCTCGGCGAAACGATCACGATCCGGCCGCCCTCGGGCGCCGTCACCGGCGTCTTCGTCGGCCTTGACCCCGGCGGCCGGCTGCTGCTCGAGACGTCGACGGGGACACAAACCTTCGATGCCGGCGATCTGTTCTTCGGTGCTGCTGTTGCGGAGGATGCGGCCCGCTGACGGCGCGGGCCACCGCTCGGGGACATGGGCGACATGCCGCCGCTATGGAGCCCTGCGGCGCCGCGTGTTAGGGCTCCCCCATCCTCCCGGCGTCGCCGGCTGTCGACCAGTCAGGACTCTTCGTGACCCGCTCCAAAGACCAGCTCGTCTTCGTTCCCCTCGGTGGCCTCGGCGAGATCGGCATGAACGCCGCGCTCTACGGCTATGGGCCGGAGGGCAGACGGAAATGGATCCTGGTCGATTGCGGCCTGTCCTTCGCGGGGCCCGAGGTGCCCGGCGTCGACATCGTCCTGCCGGACCTGCGCTACATCGTCGAGGAGCGGGCCAATCTCCTCGGCATCATCATCACCCATGCCCATGAGGACCATATCGGCGCGCTTGCAGCGCTGTGGCCCTCGCTGCGCGCCCCGGTCTACTGCACGCAATTCGCGGCCGGCCTCCTCGCCACGCGCCGCCTCTCGGAGCCGGGTGCTCCCAAGGTGCCGATGCACACCGTCGCGCAGGGCGGCCGCATCACGCTCGGCCCCTTCGACATCGAGTTCGTGCCGGTCGCGCATTCGATCCCCGAATCGAACGCGCTGGCCATCCGCACCCCCGTCGGCCTCGTCGTCCATACCGGCGACTGGAAGATCGATCCGACCCCTCAGGTTGGCCTGCCGACCGACGAGAAGCGGCTGCGCGAACTCGGCGAGGAGGGCGTGCTTGCGCTGGTCTGCGACTCGACCAATGTCATGCGCGACGGCACCTCGCCGAGCGAGGCGGATGTCGCCGCCAAGCTCAAGGAACTCGTTCATTCCGCGCCGGGCCGCGTCGCGGTCACCACCTTCGCCTCGAACGTCGCGCGCCTGCGTGCGGTGGCGGAAGCGGCGATGGCCGACCAGCGCGAGGTCGTGGTCGTCGGTCGCGCCATGGACCGCGTCATCGATGTCGCGCGCGAATGCGGCTATCTCGACGGCATTCCCGCCTTCCGCTCGGCCGACACCTATGGCTACCTGCCGCGCGACAAGGTCGTCTGTCTGCTCACCGGCAGCCAGGGCGAGCCGCGCGCCGCGCTCTCCCGCATCGCCTCCGACGACCATCCCGAGATCGCGCTCTCGCCCGGCGACCGGGTGATCTTCTCTTCGCGCACGATTCCCGGCAACGAGAAGGCGGTCGGCGCCATCCAGAACGCGCTCGCCCGCGACAACATCGAGATCATCACGGACCGCACCCATCTGGTCCATGTCTCCGGCCATCCGCGCCGCGAGGAGATGGCGCGCCTCTATGGCTGGCTGAAGCCGCAGATCGTGATCCCCGCCCATGGCGAGGATCTGCACCTGTCCGAGCATGCGATTTTCGCCCGCGGGCTCGGCGTGAAGACGGTGGTGCGCGCCGGCAATGGCGATGTCGTCGCGATCGCGCCCGAGGGCGCCGGCAAGATCGACGAGGTCACCCATGGCCGGCTCTACCAGGACGGCAACCTTCTGGTGAACGCACTCGAAAAGACCATTCCCGAGCGCCGCCGGCTGTCCTTCGTCGGCATGATCTCGGTCGCGGTGGCGATCGACGAGAAGGGCGGTCTCGCCGGCGATCCGGAGATCGCGGTGCTCGGCCTGCCGCCCTATACGCGCGACGGCACCGGCTTTGACGAATATGTCGCCGATGCGGTGTCCGAGCTGATCGACGGCATCCCCAAGGCGCGCCGGCGCGACCCCGAAGCGCTCCGCAACGCGCTCGAGCGCGGTCTGCGCAGTGCGGTCAACGAGGAGTGGGGCAAGAAGCCGCTGGTGCATGCGCTCGTGATCGAGGTTTAGGATCGGCCGGAACCAGCAGGGGAGCACCATGATCGGACGCCTCAACCACGTCGCCATCGCCGTGAAGGATCTCGCGGCCGCGACCGCGCTCTATCGCGACACGCTCGGTGCCCGCGTTTCGCAGCCGTTGCCGCAGCCGGAGCACGGCGTCACGGTCGTCTTCGTCGAATTGCCCAACACCAAGGTCGAGCTGCTCGAGCCGCTCGGCGCCGAGTCCCCGATCGGCAAGTTCCTCGAGCGCAATGCCGATGGCGGCATCCACCATATCTGCTACGAGGTCGACGACATCCTCGCCGCGCGCGACCGGCTGAAGGCGCAAGGTGCGCGGGTGCTGGGCACGGGCGAGCCGCGCATCGGCGCCCATGGCAAGCCGGTGCTCTTCCTGCATCCGAAGGACTTCACCGGCACGCTGGTCGAACTCGAGCAGGCCTGAGGCGATGGACGCGTCCCCGATCAGCTTCTTCGACCAGCCGGAGCCCGGTTCGCCGCGGCCCTTCAGTGCGGCGACGCGGGCCGGCGGCCTCGTCTTCGTCTCCGGCCATTCCGCACCGCATGATCCCGCCCGCGGCATCCACCGTGGCGAGACGCCGGCCGAGGAAGTCCGCAACGCGCTGGCCCATATCGCCGGGATCCTGACGGAGGCGGGCAGCTCGCTCGCACGCGTCGTGCAGATGACCATGCTGATTACCGACCCGGCGGACTATGCCGCCTGCAACGCCGAATATGTGAAGCATTTCCCGGGCGGACTGCCGGCGCGCCACACCGCCCGCTTCGGCGTCCCGACGCAGGCGCGCGTCGCCTTCTCCTGCATCGCGCTGGCGGGTGCCGAGGGAGGGGAGCGTCGATGACGTTCGCCAGCGCCTTCGCCGTCTATTTCGTGATCTGGTGGACCGTGCTCTTCGCAGTGCTGCCCTTCGGCATCCGCAGCCAGGTCGAGAGCGGAGAGGTCGTCGAGGGCACCGAGCCCGGCGCGCCGGCTCTGCCGGGCCTGATGCGGAAGGCCGTCATCACCACGCTGATCGCGGCGGTGGTCTTCCTCTTCGTCTGGTATGGCTGGGCGGCGCTCGACATCTGAGCCCCGGAGCGGAGCGGCGGCGCTGCCTTCGCCGGACAGCAGACAAAGAAAAAGGCAAGGCCGATGCCTTGCCTTCTCTAGTCTGTTTTTACCGCAGTAACGGCGCACATCTTCCTGAGTGCGACTCGTATACTTGGCGGGCGTTTGTCCTCCCGAGACCTGGTCCGCGGCGCTTCGATCAACAAAGCGTGTCCAGCAAGGGTTTGATAACCGATCGCCATACGCTTGTCATCACTTTAGGCAGGCGGAGCCTCAACTTTTTGCAAATTTATTCTGCGCTGCACTTGTGCGGTGCAACATCGTGCTAGAGGGCCCCGCAAGCGCCTTGTTCCGGCCAAAGGATGCCGTTACGACGCCCGCGTTGACAGACACGCCGGTGTCCGGCGGCCCAGGAGACGATCATGCTGCGCAACTCGCTTGCCAACCTCGCTTTTCTCGCCTCGCTCGGCCTCGCGGCGGCCCCCGTCGGCGCCCAGACGCCGGACCCCGCCAACACCCTGATCCTCGAGACCAAGGACGGGCCGGTGACGATCCGCCTGCGGCCCGATCTCGCGCCCAAGCATGTCGAGCAGATCAAGACGCTGACCAAGCGCGGCTTCTATGACGGCATCGTCTTCCACCGCGTCATCGACGGCTTCATGGCCCAGACCGGCGATCCGACGGGCACGGGCACCGGCGGCTCCGACCTGCCCAACATCAAGGCCGAGTTCACGCCCACCCCCTACAAGATCGGCTCGGTCGGCATGGCCCGCTCGCAGTCCCCCGATTCGGCGAATTCGCAGTTCTTCATCTGCTATGAGGGCTGCGGCTCGCTGACCGGCCAGTACACCCTCTTCGGCGAGGTCGTTTCGGGCATGGAGGCCGTCCGCAAGATCAAGAAGGGCGCTGCCGGCAGCGGCATGGTCAGCGGCCCCGACAAGATCATCCGCATGCGTCTCCAGTCGGACGCGAAGTAACCCGATGGCGGGCAGGGCGCAGCGCGCCGTCGCCGGTGCGCTCGCCCTCGCTCTGCTCGCGCTCGCGGCGGACGGGGCCGTTGCCCAGGGTACGACCGATCTCGGCCTGCCGCCGGCCTCCGGCTCGCAGAACCCGGTCCTGCCGCCGCCCTCCGGCTCGCAGAACCCCGTGCTGCCGCCCCCCTCGGGCCAGCGCTACCTTCCCGGCGTCGGTGGCCGCTTCGGCGGCGACGCCGACGGGCCGGGTGCCGCGACACGACCGATTCCGTCGGCGCCGCGTCCGGGCAGCGGCGAGATCGGTGTGGTCGGCACCGTCGAGCCGGCGATGAAGTCGCCCGACGGCGGCGCGCTCGACCGCCTCGCCGACATCGCCCCGGCGCTGCGGCGCTGCTGGACTCCGCCCGCGATGGATGGTCCCGAAAGCGGTGCGATGGCGACGGTGCGCTTCAGCCTGCGCCGCGACGGCTCGCTCTTCGGGCAGCCGCGCGTGACCTGGCAGACGCAGAACACCGAGTCCGATCTGCGCCGTCGTTTCACCGACTCCGTCGTTGCGGCCGTTCGCAGCTGCACACCTATGAGGTTGTCGCCGCAGCTCGGAGCCGCTATCGCGGGGCGACCCTTGTCCATCCGCTTCCACGGCCGCGCGCCGTCCAACGAAAGGCCGATCTGATGTCGCTCGATCCCGAGAACACCCTCGTCATGGAAACCACCAAGGGCAAGGTGGTGATCAAGCTGCGCCCCGACCTCGCGCCCAAGCATGTCGAGCGCATCAAGCTGCTCGCGCGCGAGGGCTTCTATGACGGCATCGTCTTCCACCGCGTCATCGACGGCTTCATGGCCCAGGTCGGCTGCCCGCACGGCACCGGCACCGGCGGCTCGAAGCACCCGGACTTGGCGCAGGAGTTCAACGCCGAGCCGCATGTCCGCGGCATCTGCTCGATGGCCCGCGCCCAGAACCCGAACTCGGCCAACAGCCAGTTCTTCATCGTCTTCGAGGACGCCCGCTTCCTCGACAAGCAGTACACGGTCTGGGGCCAGGTCGTGGAAGGCATGGAGAATGTCGACAACATCAAGCGCGGCGAGCCCGTGCGCGACCCCGACTCCATCGTCTCGATGAAGGTGATGGCCGACGCGGCCTGACATCGCCGTGGATGTCGGGCTCTTCGACTTCGACCTTCCCGAAGACCGCATCGCGCTGAGGCCCGTCAGCCCGCGCGATGCGGCGCGGCTGCTCGTCGTCCGGCCCGATGCCCCGCAGCCCTTCGAGGATCGCGGCATCCGCGATCTCGTCCAGCTGCTGCAACCCGGTGACGCGCTCGTCCTGAACGACACGCGCGTCATCCCCTCGCGGCTCTATGGCCGCCGCCGGCGGGGCGAAGCCTCCGCCCGCATCGAGATCATGCTGCACAAGCGCGAGGCGGCCGATCGCTGGCAGGCCTTCGCGCGACCGGCCAAGAAACTGGCGCTCGGCGAGACCGTCACCTTCGGCGACGAATCCGAGAGCAGCGCCTGCGAGCTCGGCCGCCTTCAGGCCGAGATCGTCGCCAAGGCGGAGGGCGGGGAGGTCGAGCTGCGCTTCGCGCTTGCCGGTCCGCATCTCGACGAGGCCATCGCACGCCTGGGTGAGTTGCCGCTGCCACCCTATATCGCCGGCAAGCGCGCGACCGATGCCGCCGATGCGCAGGACTACCAGACCATGCATGCCAGCAAGGACGGCGCCGTCGCGGCGCCGACGGCCGGACTGCACTTCACGCCCGAGCTCGTGGCCGCGCTGGAGGCGAGGGGCGTCACCCGTCATCTCGTCACGCTCCATGTCGGCGCCGGCACCTTCCTGCCGGTGAAGGCCGAGGATACGCAAGACCACCGCATGCACGCCGAATGGGGGACGATTGCCCCCGAGACGGCCGCAGCCCTCAATGCCGTGCGGACGAAGGGTGGGCGCATCGTCGCCGTCGGCACCACCTCGCTGCGGTTGCTCGAAAGCGCGACCGGCGAAGACGGCGTCATCCAGCCGTTTTCGGGCGACACCGCGATCTTCATCACGCCGGGCTACCGTTTCCGCGCGGTCGATCTGCTGCTGACCAATTTCCACCTGCCGCGCTCGACGCTATTCATGCTCGTTTCCGCCTTCTGCGGCCTCGACGTGATGAAACGGGCCTACGCCCATGCGATCGCGCAGAACTATCGCTTCTACTCCTACGGCGACGGCAGCCTGCTGCATCGGGCCCAGCCGGGCTCCCCCTAACTGCCAGCCTGATGACGAATGCGTCGTCGGACCCAGGAAAATCCTATTCCGGCTCGCCATTGCCGGGTGGAAATGCTACCGGGCAGCACCACACAGGATATCTGACGGACCATGGCCGATATTTTCCGCGAGATCGACGAGGAAGTGCGCCGCGACAAGGCGGCGGAGCTCTGGAAGAAATATGGCTGGCTCGTCACGGGCATGGCCGTTCTCGCGGTTGCGGCCGTGGCCGGCTGGCAGTTCTGGCTTTACCGCGAGCAGCAGGCCTCGCAGGTCGTCGGCGCCCGGCTCGAGGCGGCCCTCAAGGCCTCGCGTGACGGCAACGGGTCGGAGGCCGAGACGATCCTCGGCGAACTCGCCGCGAGCGCGCCGGCCGGTTACCGCCAGATCGCCCGCTTCCGCCTCGCGGCCGAGACGGCCAAGCGCGATGCTGCCGCCGGGGCGACTGCCTTCGACCAGATCGCGTCCGACGGTTCGCTGGGGCAGCTCTACCGTGATCTCGCCCGTCTGCGCGCCGGCATGCTGCGCGTCGATCTCGTGCCCTATCCGGAACTCCGGACGGCGCTGGAGCCGCTGGCGACGCCGCAGGGGGCCTGGCGCCACTCGGCCCGCGAATTCCTCGGCATCGCCGCGCTCAAGGCCAATCTCTTCGAGGATGCCGGCCGCTGGTTCGATGCCATCGTCACCGACCCGCAATCCCCCGCCGTCCTGCGCCAGCGCACCGAACTCTACCTCGCTCTGGTGCGCGGTGGGCCGGTCGAGACGAAGAACTGACGATCGCGGGCAAGTCGCCAAAAGCAAGCCTCGATACCGTCATCCCGGGCGACCGCTGGTCGAGCCGGGATCCATGCCTGAGCCTGCCCGTGCTGCGTTCCGGCATGGATCCCGGATCGGCGCCGCTTCGCGGCTTGTCCGGGATGACGGCGTAACGGAATATGCAATCAGAATGACCGCCACTGTCGCCATCATCGGCCGTCCCAATGTCGGCAAGTCGACGCTGTTCAACCGGCTCGTCGGCAAGAAGCTCGCTCTGGTCGACGACCGGCCGGGCGTGACGCGCGACCGCCGCGAGGGCGATGCCGCGCTCGGCCATCTGCGCTTCACCATCATCGACACGGCGGGGCTGGAGGAGGCCGATCCCGGCTCTCTCGCCGGCCGCATGCGCGCCCAGACCGAGGTGGCGATCGCCCAGGCGGACGTCATCCTGTTCATGATCGATGCCCGGCTCGGCCTGACGCCGATGGACCAGCCCTTCGCCGACCTCGTCCGCAAATCCGGCAAGCCCGTCATCCTCTTGGCCAACAAGGCGGAAGGGAAGAAGGGGCTGGACGGCATCTTCGAAGCCTATTCGCTCGGCCTCGGCGATCCCGTGCCCTTCTCGGCCGAACATGGCGAGGGCACCTCTGACCTGCTCGAGGCGCTGGCGCCCTATGTCGATGTCGAGCCGGAGGAGGACGAGCCCTTCGACGAGAGCTATGGCGACAAGCGCTGGGTCGATGCCCCGGCCGCCGTCGCGGAAGGTGAGGAGGAGGGCGCCTATGACGACCCGAGCAAGCCGCTCCGGGTCACCATCATCGGCCGTCCCAACGCCGGCAAGTCGACGCTGGTCAACCGGATGATCGGCGAGGACCGGCTGCTGGTCGGTCCCGAGGCCGGCATTACCCGCGACACGATCTCGGTCGATTACGAATGGCGCGGCCGCCCGGTGAAGCTGTTCGACACGGCGGGCATGCGCAAGCGCGCCCGCATCGAGGAAAAGCTCGAAAAGATGTCAGTGCAGGATTCGCTGCGCGCGATCCGCTTCGCCGAGGTCGTCGTGGTGCTGCTCGACGCCACCATCCCCTTCGAGAAGCAGGACCTGACGCTGGTCGACCTGACCGAGCGCGAAGGCCGCTGCGTCGTCATCGGGCTCAACAAATGGGACCTGGTGGCCGACAAGAACGGCCTTCTGGCCGAGCTGAAGGAGAAGGCGAGCCATCTCCTGGCGCAGGTGCGCGGCGTGCCGATCATTCCGCTCTCGGGCCTCGCCGGCGAGGGCATCGACCGGCTGATGCAGGCCGTCTTTTCAGCCTATGAGGTCTGGAACCGCCGCATCTCGACGGCGAGGATCAACCGGTGGCTCGAAGGCGTGCTCTCGGCCCATCCGCCGCCGGCCGTGGCGGGCCGGCGCATCAAGATCCGCTACATGACGCAGGCCAAGGCGCGCCCGCCGACCTTCGCACTATTCGGCAACCAGCTCGACCATCTGCCGGTGTCCTACACCCGCTATCTGGTCAACAATCTGCGCGAGGCCTTCGATCTGCCGGGCACGCCGATCCGCCTGCACACCCGCGGCGGCGACAACCCCTACGACAGGAACAAGCGCGCCGGGTGACGATCCCGCGTGTCGTTCTCGGGCGAAGACCCGAGAATCTCCGGCAAGAGACCCTCCGGTCTTCGCCCGAGCATGACGCGTGAACCTCAGCCCGGCATCTGCGGGCTGAGCACCTTGCCCTGCGGGAAGTCGAAGATCTTGCCGCTCTCGGCCCAATCCGGCGAGGCGATGGCGACCAGATGCGGCGCCAGTTCCTCCGGCGTCTTCAGCGTCAGCGGGTCTTCGCCCGGCATCGCCTCAGCCCGCATGCGCGTGCGCAGCGGCCCCGGATTGACCAGCATCACCTTCATCGGCGTCGTCGCCGTCTCGGCCGCATAGGTGCGTCCCATCGCCTCGACCGCGGCCTTGGAGATCGAATAGGGGCCCCAATAGGCGAGGCATTTGTGGGCTGCGCCCGAGGACATCAGGATGACGCGTCCGGAATCGGAAGCCTGCAGCGCGGGCTCGACCGACTTCAGCAGCCGCCAGTTCGCCGTGACATTGGTGTCGAACACCTTGGCCCACTCCTTGGGCGAGGCATGGGTCAGCGGCGAGAGCGGGCCGAGGATACCGGCATTGGCCAGGAGGATGTCGAGCTTGCCCCAGCGCTGCAGCAGGGCCGGGCCGAGCTTCTCGACCGCCGGAGCGTCGCCGAGATCGAGCGGGACCAGCGTGGCGCTGCCGCCTTCGGCCCGGATCTCGTCGTCCAGTTCCTCGAGCGCACCGCTGGTCCGCGCCAGTGCGACGACATGGGCGCCGGCTTTGGCGAAGGCGAGCGCCGCCGCCCGACCGATCCCGCGCGAGGCGCCGGTGACGAGCGCGACGCGCCCGGAAAGAGGTTGGGTCATTCCTGGTCCCCCGTGCCCACATCCGCAGCCCTCATCCTGAGGAGCGCCGAAGGCGCGTCTCGAAGGATGCCCTAATGGGGCTCCGGAGAAATCTGGATCATCCTTCGAGACGCCGCGTTCCGCGGCTCCTCAGGATGAGGGCTGCGGAGAGACCGGCCTCTCGATCAGCCAGCCTCGGCCAGCAGCGAGATCTGCTGCTTGGCGCTCTCGCCGATCACGTCGGTCAGCGAGGTCGGATAATCGCCGGTGAAGCAGTGATCGGTGAATTGCGGCCGGACCGGATCGCGCCGCTCATGGCCCATGGCACGGTAGAGCCCGTCCACCGAGATGAAGGCCAGCGAATCGGCGCCGACGAATTCGCGCATCTGCTCGAGCGAATGCGTCGCCGCCAGCAGCTTCTCGCGGTCCGGGGTGTCGATGCCGTAATAGTCGGGATGCGTGATCGGCGGCGAGGAGATGCGGAAATGCACCTCGCGCGCCCCGGCCTCGCGCATCATCTTCACGATCTTGAACGAGGTCGTTCCCCGCACGATCGAGTCGTCGACGAGCACGATGCTCTTGCCCTCGACGACCGAGCGGTTGGCCGAATGCTTCAGCTTGACGCCGAGCTCGCGCACCTTCTGCGTCGGCTCGATAAAGGTCCGGCCGACATAGTGGTTGCGGATGATGCCGAGCTCGAAGGGAATGCCGCTCGCCTGCGCATAGCCCAGCGCCGCCGGAACGCCGGAATCCGGCACGGGCACGATCACGTCGGCCTTTGCCGGAGATTCCAGCGCCAGCTGCGCGCCCATCGCCTTGCGGCGCTCATAGATGCTGCGCCCCTTCACGATCGAATCGGGGCGGGCGAAATAGATGTACTCGAAGATGCAGGGCCGCTCGGGCACCGCCGGGAAGGGCTTGTGGCTCTCAATGCCGCTCTCCGAGATGACGACGACCTCGCCATTCTCGATCTCGCGGATGAAGCGCGCGCCGATGATGTCGAGCGCGCAGGTCTCCGAGGTCAGGATGGGGGCGCCGTCGAGCTCGCCCAGCACCAGCGGGCGGATCCCGAGCGGATCGCGCGCGCCGATCAGCTTCTTGTTGGTGATGCCGACGAAGGCATAGGCGCCCTCGATCTGGCGGATCGCCTCGACGAAGCGGTCGATGAAGCGCGGCTTGCGGGAGCGCGCCACGAGATGCAGCAGCACCTCGGTGTCGGAGGTCGACTGGTAGATCGCGCCGTCGCGGACGAGGTTGCGGCGCAGCGTCAGCCCGTTGGTCAGGTTGCCGTTATGGGCGACGGCGAAGCCACCGCCGTGCAGTTCCGCGAAGAGCGGCTGGACGTTGCGCAGGATGGTCTCGCCGGTTGTCGAATAGCGGACATGGCCGACGGCCTGCGACCCCTTCAGCTTGTCGATCACGGCGGCTTCCGAGAACGCATCGCCGACGAGGCCGAGGCGGCGCTCGGAATGGAAACGCCCACCATCGAAGGTGACGATGCCCGCCGCCTCCTGGCCGCGATGCTGGAGCGCGTGCAGGCCGAGCGCGGTCAGCGCCGCCGCATCGGCATGCCCGAAGATGCCGAAGACGCCGCATTCCTCGCGCAGCCGGTCGGCATAGGGATCGAAGGCGGCCTCGTTTGCCGAAGCCTTCATCGAGGATTCTGCGACCATGTCTGGGCTCCTGGCGGCGGGACGAGGGGCTTCTAGGCGCGAATTAAGGGCGAGTTGGGGCAGGGGCGGCGCGCGTGCCGTCGATGGCCCGCTGCAGGGCCTGGCGGTCGGTCGCGCTCGGGGCCTCGGTGCGGCGCTGCGGGTCCGCGCCGGGGGTGGCGGGCTGGCGCGGCTCTTCGGCCGGGGCTTCCGTCGGCTCCGGGCCGGATTTCGGCTTCAGCAGCGTCTTCAGGAAGTCGGCGTTGACGTCCTGTGGCAGCATGGTGATCAGCGAGCGCCCCGTTTCCTCGAGCATGGGCTTGGCCTTGGCGTCGCGCGCCCAGGGCGGCATCTTGTCGGCGCCGACCAGCGCCGCGAAGAACAGGTAGCCGATCACGGCCAGGAGCAGCCCGCGCCCCGCGCCGAAGACGAAGCCGAGCGTGCGGTCAAGCGCGCCGATGCGCGAATCGAGCACGAAATCCGAGATCCGCGCCGTCACCAGCGACACCACGATCAGCGTCACCAGGAACAGCGAGGCGATCGCCGCGATCAGCGCGATCGTGTCGTTCGGGATGTACTGCTTCATGATCGGCAGCAGCTGCGGATGGAAGATCCAGGCGACGGCGGCCGCCGCGGCCCAGGACGCGATGGCCAGCACCTCGCGCGTCAGCCCGCGCACCGCCGCCAGCAAAGCCGAGATCAGAATCACGCCGATGACGACGAGATCGAGAATGGTCACAGGCATGGATGAGCCGCTTCGTTATGGTCTCGGAATGGCCTGCAACAGATGGGCTGGCCGCATCGCGTTTGCTATACGCGCTCGCGCCCGCGGCGTCACTATTGTGACGGGCTCATTTCACATCCCGGCGAGGCGCGCGAGCGGCGATATCGGCAACGAGTTCCGTGACGTGGCCGAAGCGTCGTAGCGCAAGACCGCCGCCGTCGCCGGCATCGGCGCCGCCCGCCGGCATCAGCGCCGCCTCGAAGCCGAGCTTGGAGGCCTCTCGCAGCCGCGCCGCCGCGACCGAAACGGGCCTGATCGCCCCCGACAGGGCGATTTCGCCGAAATAGACCGATTCGGGCGGCAGGACCGCTCCCGTCAGCGAGGAGACGAGAGCCGCCGCCACCGCCAGATCGGCGGCCGGCTCGTTCACGCGCAAACCGCCAGCGACGTTGAGGTAGACGTCATGCTGCCCCAGCCGCAGCCCGCCATGCGTTTCGAGCACGGCCAGCACCATCGACAGGCGGCTGTTCTCCCAGCCGACCACGGCGCGCCGCGGCGTACCGAGCGAGGTCGGCGCGACCAGCGCCTGGATCTCGACCAGCACCGGCCGCGTGCCCTCGATGCCGGCGAAGACCGCCGCGCCCGGAGCGGCCTGGTCGCGCCCGGCCAGGAACAGCGCGGACGGGTTGGAGACTTCGGACAGGCCCTTGCCGGTCATCTCGAAGACGCCGATCTCGTCGGTGGCGCCGAAGCGGTTTTTCTGCCCGCGCAGGATGCGGAAGGCGTGCGCGCCTTCGCCCTCGAAGGACAGCACGGCGTCGACCATGTGCTCGACGACGCGAGGCCCAGCGATCTGCCCGTCCTTGGTGACGTGGCCGACCAGAATCATGCAGGCGCCGCTGGTCTTGGCATGGCGGATCAGCGCCTGGGCCGAGCCGCGCACCTGCGTCACGGTGCCCGGCGCGCTCTCGACCTCGCCGGACCACATGGTCTGGATCGAATCGATCACGACGAGGGCCGGCCGCGGCCCCTGACCGAGCGTCGCGACGATGTCCTCGACATTGGTCTCGGCCGCGAGCTCGACCGGCGCCTCCGACAGCCCCATGCGCTCGGCGCGCAGCCGCACCTGCCCGGTCGATTCCTCGCCCGAGACATAGACGACGCGACGGCCTGCCGAGGCGAGCGCCGCGCAGGCCTGCATCAGCAGCGTCGACTTGCCGATGCCCGGATCGCCGCCGATCAGCAGCACGGAGCCCGGCACGAAGCCGCCGCCCGTGACGCGGTCGAGTTCACCGATGCCGGAGACGATGCGCGGTGCGTCCTGCGTCTCGCCCTTCAGCCCTTCCAGCGCGAAGACGCGTCCGCGCGACCGGCCGGACGAGGCCCCGCGCGCGCCGGGCACCGGGGCCGCCTGCGCCTCCTCGGACAGAGACGACCAGGTGCCGCAGGCGTCGCACTTGCCCTGCCAGCGGTGATAAACCGCGCCGCAGGCCTGGCAGATATAGGTGGGGCCGCGCTTGGCCATCAGCCGTCATTCTCGGGCGAAGCGGAGCGAAGACCCGAGAATCTCGGGCCAGAGATGCTCGGGTCGGGCCCGAGCATGACGCGCGATGGCCCGCTCACCTCACACCCCGACATAGCGCCGCGCATGGCGCCGGCCGAGACTGGTCAGGATCTCGTAGCCGATCGTCTTGGCCCCCGCGCCGACAGTCTCCAGATCGAGCGCGTCGCCGATCAGGGTCACCGGCTCGCCGCGCCGCGCCGCGTTCTCCGGCGCCTCGGTGACATCGAGGATGATCAGGTCCATCGAGACCGAGCCGACGAAGGGGCAGGGGACGCCGCCCACGAGCGCGGTTCCGCCGGGCACCGTATCGGTGCCGCTGGCATTGCGCGGATAGCCGTCGGCATAGCCGAGGCAGATTGTGGCGAGGCGGCTGCGGCGCTTCGCGGTCCAGCGGCCGTTATAACCGACCTGCGTCCCCGCCTCGACGTCACGCAGCTGGACGATGCGCGACTGCAGCGAGACGACCGCCTGCATCGGGTTGGGCTGGCCGGGCGTCGGGTTGCCGCCATAGAGCGCATAGCCCGGGCGGGTCAGCTGGTAGGCCGGGCAGCCTTTCAGGAAATGCCCCGACGAGTTCATCAGCGAGGCCCGCAACTCCGGGAACGCCGCGGCGATCCCGGCAAAGGCCGCGATCTGGCGCGCATTGGCCGGATCGCCCTCGTCCTCGGAGGCGGCGAAATGGGTCATAAGCAGGCCGACGCCCGCCGCATCGACGAGCTCGGACCCGTCTCCGGCAAGCGACAGCGCCTCGTCCGGCGCCAGGCCCAGCCGGTTCATGCCTGAGTCGACATGCAGCGCCGCCGGCCTGACCGCGCCATTGCCCTGCCGGAAGGCCGCCCATTCCTGCAATTCCGCGACGGAGCCCAGGACCGGTGACAGGTCATGGCGGGCGAAGGCGGCGCTTTGACCGGGCAGGAGGCCGTTGAGGACGTAGATCGTCGCCTCGGCGGCGACGGCACGCGCGCGGACGGCCTCCGAGAGATGCGCGACGAAGAAGCTGCGGCAGCCGGCGCGCGACAGCGCCGTCACGGCGGGCTCGATGCCGATGCCATAGGCGTCGGCCTTGACCACCGCGCCGGCCTCCGTGCCGGCGCGGGCGCCGAGCGCGCGCCAGTTGGCGACGAGCGCCCCGAGATCCAGGGTGAGGAGCGTGCCGCGGGTCTCGGCCTCGGGCGTATCGAAAGGGCTCATTCGCGGTCAGGCAGCCTCAGTTCGTCGGCCCGGTCGGAGAAGCGCGTCACATCGGCGTCGAACTGCAGCGCGATCGTCCCGGTCGGGCCGTGGCGCTGCTTTCCGATGATCAGCTCGGCCACGCCATGCGCGGCTTCCATCTCGATCTGCCATTTGTTGTGTTCCTCGGTGCCGGGGCGCGGCTCCTTGCCCTTGAGGTAGTACTCCTCGCGGTAGACGAACATGACCACGTCGGCGTCCTGCTCGATCGAGCCGGACTCGCGCAGGTCGGAGAGCTGGGGACGCTTGTCGTCGCGGCTTTCGACCTGTCGCGAGAGCTGGGACAGCGCGATGATCGGCACCGACAGCTCCTTGGCGAGCGCCTTCAGGCTGGTCGTGATCTCGGTCAGCTCCTGCACGCGATTCTGGCCGTTCTTGGCCGAGCCCGAGAGCAGCTGGAGATAGTCGATGAACAGGACGTCGAGGCCCTTCTGGCGCTTCAGCCGGCGCGCGCGGGCGACGAGCTGGGCGATCGAGATGCCGCCGGTCTGGTCGATATAGAGCGGCAGCTTCTCGATCTGCGCCGCGACGTCGGTCAGCCGCGCGAACTCGGCCTCGGTGATGCGGCCCTGCCGGATCTTGTAGGAGGAGATGCCCGACTGCTCGGCGACGATACGCGTCGCCAGCTGGTCGGCCGACATTTCGAGCGAGAAGAAGGCGACGATGCCGCCATCGACCGTCTTGATCGTGCCGTCTGTCTGGCGCTCGCCGCGCCAGGCCTTGGCGATGTTGAAGGCGATGTTGGTCGCCAGCGACGTCTTGCCCATGGCGGGGCGGCCGGCGAGCACGATCAGGTCGGAGGGCTGCAGGCCGCCCATGCGCTGGTCGAGATCGCGGAGGCCGGACGAGATGCCCGAGAGGCCGCCGGCGCGCTGATAGGCATTCGCGGCCATGTCGATGGCGGTGTAGAGCGCCGCGTCGAACTTCTGGAAGCCGCCCTCGTAGCGGCCCTTTTCCGCCAGCTCGTAGAGCTTGCGCTCGGCCTCCTCGATCTGCTCGCGCGGCGCCATGTCGACGGGCGCGTCATAGGCGACATTGACCAGATCCTCGCCGACGCCGATCAGCTGCCGCCGGATCGCCAACTCATAGATGGTGCGGCCATAGTCACCGGCATTGATGACGGTCGTCGCCTCCGCGGCCAATCGCGCCAGATACTGCGAGGCGGTCAAGCCGCCCAGATCCATCTCGCCGACGAAGGTTTTCAGCGTGATCGGCGTGGCGATCTTGCCGGCGCGGATCAGGCTCGCGGTCAGCTCGAAGATGCGCTGGTGGATCGGCTCGAAGAAATGGTCCGGCAGCAGGAAATCGGAGACGCGGTAGAAAGCGTCGTTGTTGACCAGGATCGCGCCCAGCAACGCCTGCTCCGCCTCGATGTTGTGCGGCTGGACGCGGTATTCGGCCTCGCGGGTTTCGAGGCGGGTGACGAGGGCGGTTGCTGTGGCCATGAGGGCGCGAATGTCTCGGGTCTGCGGCTATCCGACTCTGCGCTTACTCTATCACTCTGACGGATCATGCCAGCAGCGATTGGACGATCCACGCCTTTGCACAGGCTGCAACGGAAAAGGGCGCCGCGTTGCCGCGGCGCCCTTGACTCGACGAAGCGAGCGATCGGCTCAGCGGTCGTCCTCGCCGGCTTCCGCCAGCGCCGCACCGACCTCGAGGCCGAGATCGTCGAGGTCGAACTCCTCGCGCGCCGTGACGTTCTCGCCGCGGACCTGGCGCTCGGCTTCCTCGGCCGAACGGGCGACGTTCACGGTGACCGTGACCGAGACTTCCGGATGCAGGACGACCGGGACGGTGTGCAGGCCGAGCGTCTTGATCGGCGCGTTGAGCGTGATCTGGCTGCGCGAGACGTGGAAGCCCTCGGCGGTCAGCGCCTCGGCGATGTCGCGGGTCGAGACCGAGCCGTAGAGCACGCCCGACTCGCCCGACTGGCGCAGCATCACGACGCTCAGACCGTCCAGGCTCTCGGCGACCGACTCGGCTTCCGACTTCAGCTCGAGATTGCGGGTCTCGAGCTCGATCTTCTGGCTCTCGAAGCGCTTCTTGTTCTCCTCGGTCGCGCGCAGGGCCTTGCCGCGGGCGAGCAGGTAGTTGCGGCCGAAGCCGTCGCGGACGCGCACAACGTCGCCCATCTGGCCGAGCTTGGCGACGCGTTCGAGCAGGATCACTTCCATGGTGTTGTCTCCTTTGAGAGCGGTTCGAAATTGAAGATCAGGCCTGGGGAGGCGGGGGAGGCATCGCGGCCCGCTTGCGCAGCCCGAGAAGGGTGTCGATCATGCCGGCGAGCGCCAGCAGCGGCGTCAGCACGGCCTGCATCACGATCAGCGCGACATAGACGCTGATCAGCATCGGCGTGCGCCAGGCCTGGCCGCGCGAAAGGTCGTGCAGCATCGCGAGGCCGGAGAACATGAAGGCGGCGAGCAGCGCGCCGACCAGCGAGGCGCCGGCAAGGCCGACGAACCCGTCCAGCGTCGCCGTGACAAGGCCCGCCGCGAGCAACAGCAGCGCCGTGCGCGGCAGCGTCGTCGAGGGAATGAAGGGCCAGGGCCGCGGCAGACGGCCGGAGAACTGCACCGTCTTGGCCGCGAGCCAGAGATTGGCGCTGATGGTGGTGACGATCGAGGCGGCGATGCCGAGCGGCACGGCGCGCACCAGCAGCGGCGTGATATCGGCCGAGAGATCGGCGGCGGTCTTGCCTTGCGGCAAGGTCAGCATCTTGCTGCGCACCATCTCCGCCAGGAGATTATCGACGATCCGCGCGATGACGGCGCGGTAGGTTTCGTAATCGGTCGTCATCACCAGGGCGCTGGCGACGCTCGCGAGCGTCGCCGTGCCGGCGATCCAGACCATCAGGTGCCCGAGCGGGTACCATTCGACGGCACCGCTCTCGTCGGAGCGCGCCAGCAGCGCCAGATAGGCGATCCACCAGGCCGGCAATGCGATGATGCAGGCGAAGGCGAAGCCGGCCGGGAGGCTCAGGCCCAGCGTCACGGCGAGCGCGCCCGCTGCGGAGGCGTAGAGCCCGGCGCGGTGGTTCCAGCCGAGCGCGGCGATGAAGATCGGGAGCGGGGCGGCCGAATACAGCAGGACGGCCAGCGGCGATCCGGTGATCACCACTGAAAAGAGCAGGGCCGCTACGAGGCCCGCGCCGATGCCGACGGCCGGAATCATTCTCTGTCCTGCTGTCCCGCTGCTCCCGGGCCTATCGGCCGGGCAGGGTGAGAGGCTTTTCGCCTCAACGAACCCGGTGGGATTTCACCACAGGGCGACTGGTTCGGTGGTCGAAACCGGCGGCGATCGCTCGCCGCCGGCAGGTCGTTGGTCCGCGTCCCGGGAGCGGGACGCCGGATGATCTCAGCGGATCACGTAGGGCAGCAGGCCCAGGAAGCGGGCGCGCTTGATCGCCTGGGCGAGCTCGCGCTGCTTCTTGGCGGAGACCGCCGTGATGCGCGACGGCACGATCTTGCCGCGCTCGGAGATGTAGCGCGAGAGCAGGCGCACATCCTTGTAGTCGATCTTCGGAGCGCCCTCGCCCGAGAAGGGGCAGGACTTGCGGCGACGGAAGAAGGGGCGGCGGGCGCCGGCGGATGCAGTCGACATGGCTCAGGCCTCCGCGCCGGTCGTTTCGGGAGCAGCTTCGTCGTCGCGACGCGGACGGTCACGACGCGGGCCGCGGTCGAAGCGGTCGCCGCCGCCGGGACGGTCGAAGCGGTCGCCGCGATCACCACGATCGTCGCGGTCGCGCTTCTGGAGCATGGCCGACTGGCCTTCCTCAAGCTCCTCGACGCGCACGGTGAGGAAGCGCAGGACGTCCTCGTTAATGCGCATCTGGCGCTCCATCTCCGCGACCGCCGCGGCGGGAGCGTCGATGTTCAGCAGCGAGTAATGCGCCTTGCGGTTCTTCTTGATGCGGTAGCCGAGGGACTTCACGCCCCAGTACTCTACCTTGGGGACCGAGCCGCCATTCGCCTCGATGATGCCCTTGAACGTCTCGACAAGGGCCTCGACCTGCTGCGCGCTGACGTCTTGCCGCGCGAGCAGGACATGCTCGTACAATGCCATGATTGGCCTTCCTTTTTTCACCCTGCTTCGCCCGGCGCGGAGCCCTCCGAGCCCTGGATAAGGCCCGACAGGATTTCATCGAAGGCGGAGACACGGGATGACGGCGCCCGGGGGAGCCTGCAGCGCGGCGGCCGGTAGCCGGCCAAAGCGCTGCCATCCGTTCAGCCTCCGGCCGAACAAGCAGGAGGCGGTCGTTACAGGTTGCAGCCCGTCGATGCAACCGAAATCGGCTTTTGGCCGCGGATGACCCGGCCGATCGGGCGGCTTCGGCCTTGACTTGCACTCCAAGGCAGTGTGACAGCGCCGTGAACTGGCTCAAATCGTTTGAAAATCCGAGGCCTTCCGCATGACGACCGCGTTCATCTTCCCCGGCCAGGGCTCCCAGGCCGTCGGCATGGGCAAGACCTTGGCCGATGCCTTCCCCGTCGCCCGTGCCGTGTTCGACGAGGTCGATGCCGCCCTGTCGCAGAAGCTGTCGGCCCTGATGTGGGAGGGGCCCGCGGAGAACCTCACGCTGACGGCGAATGCGCAGCCGGCGCTGATGGCCGTGAGCCTGGCGGTGGTGCGGGTCCTCGAGGCCGAGGCCGGTCTCGATCTGAAGCGTGACGCCGCCTTCGTCGCGGGGCATTCCCTCGGTGAGTACTCGGCGCTGGCCGCCGCCGGCACCTTCGGCATCGGTGATGCCGCGCGCCTGCTGCGCATCCGGGGCGATGCGATGCAGAAGGCCGTGCCGGCCGGGCAGGGGGCAATGGCCGCCCTGCTGGGAGCGGATCTCGACCTGGCGCGCGCCATCGCTGCCGATGCGGCTGAGGGCGAAGTCTGCGAGGCCGCCAACGACAATGGCGGCGGGCAGGTCGTGCTCTCCGGCGCGAAGGCCGCGATCGACCGGGCGATCGCGCTCGCCGGCGAGCGTGGTGTGCGTCGCGCCATGCTGCTGCCGGTTTCGGCGCCCTTCCATTGCTCCCTGATGCAGCCCGCCGCGGAGGCGATGCGCGCGGCGCTGGCCGATGTCGCGATGCAGGCGCCGGTCGTTCCCGTCATGGCCAATGTCGGTGCCGCGCCGCTGTCGGATGTGGCGGCGATCCGCGATTCGCTGGTGGCGCAGGTCACCGGCACGGTGCGCTGGCGCGAAGGTGTCGAGGCGATGGCGGCGGCAGGCGTCGACCGCTTCGTCGAGCTCGGCAGCGGCAAGGTGCTGGCCGGTCTGGTCAAGCGCATCGCGCCGACTGCGACGCCGCTCTCGGTGGGAACCGCCGAGGACGTGTCCGCTTACAAGCCCTGAATGGGCAACAGAGAACGGCAGAACGCCGAAAGGGAGAGACGATGCTGGATCTGACGGGCAAGAAGGCGCTGGTGACCGGCGCCACCGGGGGGCTGGGCGGCGCTATCGCGCGCGTTCTTCATGCGCAGGGCGCCAGCGTCGCGCTGTCGGGCACGCGCGCCGAGGCGCTGGAAGCGCTCGCCGCAGAACTGGGCGAGCGAGCGGTCGTCGCGCCTTGCAACCTGGCTGACAAGGACTCGGTCGAGGCCCTCGTGCCGGCAGCCGAGGAGAAGCTCGGTGGGCTCGACATCCTCGTCAACAATGCCGGCGTCACCAAGGACAACCTCTTCCTGCGCCTCAAGGACGAGGACTGGGACAGCGTCATCGCCATCAACCTGACGGCGGCCTTCCGCCTCTCGCGCGCAGCCGTGAAGTCGATGATGCGCCGCCGTTATGGCCGCATCATCTCGATCGGCTCGGTCGTCGGCAGCACCGGCAATCCGGGGCAGGGCAACTACGCCGCCTCGAAGGCCGGGCTGATCGGCATGTCCAAGGCGCTCGCCGCCGAGGTCGCCAGCCGCAACATCACCGTCAACGTCGTCGCGCCGGGCTTCATCGAGTCACCGATGACCCAGGCTCTGAACGACAAGCAGCGCGAGGGCATCCTCTCCGACGTGCCAATGGGTCGCCTGGGGACGGGCGCCGATGTGGCGGCGGCAGTGGCCTATCTCGCCAGTGCGGAAGCCGGCTACGTGACGGGGCAGACGCTTCATGTCAACGGCGGAATGACAATGATCTGAAAGACTTGTCGGGTTTTCTGGAAGAGTTCGATCCGTGGTTTCGCGCTCTCGCCAGCCAAGATCGGCTGTGTTAACTAGCGCCGTCGGGCCGCTGCGCACGATCCGGGGGACTTGACGGGAACCCGGTTGTTGCGTTTGTGCAGGCTTCGAGTTCCGGCCCGGCCGCACCGAGTTCCGGTGCGTCGGGGGTCAGGAGTGACGGTCCCTCTCTGCGGCGCGGTTCGGTGCTGCATGTTCAATCTTTAAGGATAAATCCCATGAGCGATGTCGCCGAGCGCGTGAAGAAGATCGTGGTCGAGCATCTCGGCGTCGAGCCTGAGAAGGTCGTGGATGGCGCGAACTTCATCGAGGACCTCGGGGCGGACAGCCTCGACACGGTCGAGCTCGTCATGGCCTTCGAGGAAGAGTTCGGCGTCGAGATTCCGGACGATGCGGCCGAGACGATCGTCACCGTCGGCGATGCCGTGAAGTTCCTGTCGAAGTCGGCCTGATCGACTTCAAGGTCGGTCGCTGCAGAAAGAGCCATGGTTTCACGTAGTCTTCCGATGCGACGCGTGGTCGTGACCGGTCTGGGCATGGTGACGCCGCTCGGCTGCGGCGTCGAGGCGACCTGGTCTCGCCTTCTCGCCGGCGCCAGCGGCGCCGGCCCCATCACAAGCTTCGACTGCAGCGATCTGCCGGCGCGGATTGCCTGCAACATCATTCGCGGCGACGGCACCGACGGCACCTTCAATCCCGATGAGTGGATGGAGCCGAAGGAGCAGCGCAAGGTCGACGATTTCATCGTCTTCGCCATGGCCGCTGCCAAGCAGGCGCTGGCTGATGCAAATTGGCAGCCCGAAAGCTACGAAGACCAGATCGCCACCGGCGTCGCGATCGGTTCCGGCATCGGCGGTCTCGGCGGCATCTACGAGGCGTCGATCCTGCTCAAGGAGCGCGGTCCCCGCCGGCTGTCCCCCTTCTTCATTCCCGGCCGCCTGAGCAATCTTGCCGCCGGCTACGTCTCGATCGAGCACGGGCTGAAAGGCCCCAACCACGCCGTCGTGACGGCCTGCTCGACCGGCGCCCATTCGATCGGCGACGCCTCGCGAATGATTGCGCTCGGCGATGCCAAGGTCATGGTCGCGGGCGGCACCGAATCGGCGATCAACCGGCTCGGCATCGCCGGCTTCTGCGCCTGCCGCGCGCTGTCCACCGGCTTCAACGAGACGCCGGAAAAAGCGTCGCGGCCCTATGACCGCGACCGCGACGGCTTCGTCATGGGCGAGGGCGCGGGCATTGTCGTGCTCGAAGAGCTCGAGCATGCGCTGGAGCGCGGTGCGCGGATCTATGCCGAGGTCATCGGCTACGGCATGTCGGGCGACGCCTATCACATCACCTCTCCGGCCGAGGACGGCGACGGCGCCTATCGTTGCATGAGTGCCGCGCTCGAGCGCGCCGGGATCGCGGCGTCCGACCTCGACTACATCAACGCCCACGGCACCTCGACGCCGCTGGGCGACGAGATCGAACTGCGCGCCGCCGAGCGCCTCCTCGCCAATGCGCCGAAGAAGCCGGCGATGTCCTCGACCAAATCGTCGACGGGCCATCTGCTCGGTGCCGCCGGCTCGGTGGAGGCGATCTTCTCGATCCTCGCCATCCGGGACCAGATCGTCCCGCCGACGATCAATCTCGACAATCCCTCCGTCGAGACCGATCTCGATCTCGTGCCCCATGTCGCGAAGCCGCGGGCGATCGACCATGTGCTGTCGAACTCGTTCGGGTTCGGCGGCACCAATGCTTCTCTGGTGATGCGGCGCTACACCGGCGACGCCTGATCGCTGCCGAAGCGCGCTTTCGCCATAATCTGCGCTAGAGTGCACGCTTCCGATGGAAGCGCGAATTCGCTTTCGCAGGCGCAGTGAATCCGGTTCAATCGCGACCGGCCGAATAGCCGTCGTCTCGGGTCCGTCTCCTGGAGGATGGGCCGGGCGTTGCCGTGACGAAGTCCCAAGTGCGAGTTCTGAGACCGTGAACGATTCGCCCCGCGTCGCCCCGAAGAGCCCCAGCGAGGCGCTGAAGCCGGTTGCGCCGCCGGCGCCGCCGCCCAAAGCGCGTCGTCGCCGGCGCAGCAGTCCGTTCGTGGCGATGATGAGCGGCCTGTTTACGGCGCTGCTCGTGCTGGGCGGACTGGTCGGGGCGGGCATCGCCGTCGTGTCGAGCCAGAGCCGTTCGCCCGGTCCCTTCGCCAGCGACCGCGTGCTCATCATCCCCAAGGATAGCGGTCTGGCCGAGATCGCCGATCTTCTGCAGCGCGAGGGCATGATCGAGCACCCCTGGGTGTTCCGCGTCTCGGCGCTGATCAGCGGAAACTGGACCAAGCTCAAGGCCGGCGAATACCTGTTCAAGGCGCGCGCCAGCCAGGCGGACATCCTCGACATCATCGCCGAGGGCAAGGTGGTCGAGCATTCGATCACCATCCCCGAGGGGCTGACCAGCGAGCAGATCGTCGCCCGCCTGCGCGAGAACGACCTGCTCAGCGGCGACATCATCCAGGTGCCGCGCGAAGGCTCCATCCTGCCCGACACCTACCGGATCCCGCGAGGCTTCGGGCGGCAGGCGATCATCGACCGCATGGCCCGCGATCAGCGTGCCGTTCTCCAGCGGATCTGGGAGCGCAAGCCCGCCGATCTGCCGATCAAGACGCCGCAGGAACTCGTCGTCCTCGCCTCGATCGTCGAGAAGGAAACCGGGCGCGCAGACGAGCGCCCGCGTGTCGCAGGCGTCTTCATCAACCGGCTGAACCGGCGCATGAAGCTGCAATCGGACCCGACCATCGTCTACGGCCTCGTGGGCGGGAAGGGGACGCTCGGCCGCTCGATCCTGCGCAGCGAGATCACCCAGCCGACGCCCTATAACACCTATGTCATCGACGGATTGCCGCCGGGGCCGATCGCCAATCCCGGTCGCGCCGCCATGGAGGCCGTGGTCAACCACTCCCGCACCAAGGAACTCTACTTCGTCGCCGATGGCAGCGGCGGTCATGCCTTCGCCGAGACGCTCGAGCAGCACAACCGCAATGTCGGGCGCTGGCGCCAGATCGAGGCGGCGCGCCGCGATCCCGGCAAGCCGCCGGCGGAAGCCTCCGTCGACAAGGTCGAACCGCCGCCATCGCCCGATACGCGCTCCGAGGCGCCGGCCACGCAGCCGAGCGAGGGGGAGACGATCGAGACCTGGCCGGTGCCGGGCAACCGCCGCGCCGCGGCCGGCCAGCCGCAGCCGGGCACCGCGCTGGCCGGTGGTCGGGTGCGCGCCTTCGACGCCTCCGAGGGCACACCGCGCGATCCGCTGCTGAACAAGACCTTCGATCTGAACTCACCGAAGCAGATCCCCGCGCTACGCCCCTGACGGCGCAGATCCGCTTGGCCGCTCCGTCCCCAGTTTCCTGACAGGCGCGCGACGGCGCGCTTGCCCGCCGCCCGACCCGCCACTACGGTCCGGCCGCGTCAAAAGGGGCGGAGGCGAACCAGCGTGGCGATCGAGAGCATGACGGGCTTCGCCCGGGCGGCCGGGACAGTGGGCATCCACGCCTTCGCTTGGGAAATCCGCAGCGTCAATGGACGCGGCCTCGATATCCGTGTCCGTGTCCCGCCAGGGCTGGAAGTGCTGGCCGAGGCGGCGCGCAAGCGCCTGACCGGCGCCTTCGCGCGCGGCACCCTCCACGTCAACCTGCAGGTCACCAGCGATGCCGGCCCCCCACGTCCGCGCATCAACGAGGCGGCGCTGGCGGCGCTGCTCCAATCGGTCGAGCGGCTGCCAGCCTCCGCGACGGTGACACCGCCTTCCTATGACGGGCTGCTCGGCATCCGTGGCGTCGTCGAATTCGCCGAGGAGGGCGGGGATACGCTCACGGCCCTCGAAAAGCCGGTTCTCGCCGGGCTCGAAGAGGTCGTGGCGGGTCTCAAGGAAGCGCGGGCGGGCGAGGGGCGGGCGCTCGAGGCGGTTCTGCGCGGTCATCTCGAGAGCATTGCGCGCCTGACGACGGAGGCCGAAATCCATCCGGCGCGCGGCGTTGACGCCATCCGCGACCGCATCGCCGCCCAGGTGGCGCTGCTGCTGGAGGCGAGCCAGGCGCTCGATCCGCAGCGCCTGCATCAGGAGGCGGCCCTGATCGCGGTGAAGGCTGATATCCGCGAGGAGATCGACCGCTTGCATGCCCATGTCGCGGCGCTGCGTCTGCTGCTCGACCAGGGCGGCCCGATCGGCCGCAAGCTCGATTTCCTGTCGCAGGAGTTCGGCCGCGAGGCCTCGACGCTCTGCGCCAAGGCGGGCGATGCCGGCCTGTCGCGCATCGGCCTCGAACTGCGCACGGTCGTCGACCAGATGCGCGAGCAGGTCCAGAATGTGGAGTGAGTGCTGATGGCCGACGTCGCGCGCCCGGCCCGTCGCGGGCTGATGCTGATCCTGTCCTCGCCATCGGGCGCGGGCAAGTCGACGCTCACGCGCAATCTCAAGACAGAGAACAATCTGGATCTCTCGGTCTCGGTGACGACCCGCGCCAAGCGGCCGTCGGAAATCGACGGCGTGCATTACCGCTTCATCGACCGGCCGACCTTCGACCAGATGAAGCAGCACAATGATCTGCTCGAATGGGCCGAGGTGCACGGCAACGGCTACGGAACCCCCCGCAAGGAGGTCGAGGCCTCGCTGGCGGCCGGCCGCGACGTGCTGTTCGACATCGACTGGCAGGGCACGCAGCAGATCGTGGCGAAGGCGCGGGCCGACGTCGTGACCATCTTCATCCTGCCGCCCTCCATGGCCGAGCTGCGCTCGCGTCTGGTGCGGCGCGCGGAGGACGCGCCCGACGTCATCGCCAAGCGCCTCGGCAACGCCCGCGACGAGATCGCCCGCTGGAACAAATACGACTACGTGATCATCAACGACGATCTGCAGGCAGCCTACGAATCGGTGAAAGCGATCCTCACCGCCGAGCGCCTGAAGCGCGAGCGCGCCAGCGGCCTCTCGGAGTTCGTCAACGGCCTGCTGTCGGAACAGCTGCCCTGAGCCTCGACGTCAGAGTCGTGGTCCCAGGGTCTGTGCCAGACGCACGAAACCGCTGACCGGCACCTCCTCGGCCCGGGCCGTCGGCACGAGCCCGGCCTCCTCGATCCAGTCCCCAGGGTCGGGCAGCACCGCTTTCAGGCTCTGGCGCAGCATCTTGCGACGTTGGCCAAAGGCCGCGAGCGTGATCCGCTCGAGCAGCCGGCGGTCGCAGGGCTCTGGACTGGCCCGCGGCACCAGCTGCACGATGGCTGAGGTGATCTTGGGCGGTGGCACGAAGGCGCTCCGCGGCACATCGAACAGAATCTTCGTCTCGCAGCGCCAATTGCAGAGCACGGCCAGGCGGCCATAGTCGGCGCGCTGCTCCGGTGTGGCGACGATCCGTTCGGCGACCTCGCGCTGGAACATCAGCGTCAGCGAGGTCCACCAGGGCGGCCAGGCCTCGGTGCTGAGCCAGCCGACGAGCAGCGGCGTGCCGATGTTGTAGGGCAGGTTGGCGACGATCCGTGCCGGGCCGCCGCCGAGCCGCTCCGACAGATCGACGGCGAGCGCATCGCCATCCACCACCTCGAGCCGGCCCGGATAATGCGCGCCGATCTCCTCCAGCGCGGGCAGGCAGCGTCGGTCGCGCTCGATCGCGATGACGCGGCCCGCACCCGCCGCCAGCAGGGCCCGCGTCAGCCCGCCCGGGCCGGGGCCGATCTCGACGACGGTCTCGCCCTCGAGCGGCCCCGCGGAGCGCGCGATCCGTGAGGTTAGGTTGAGATCGTAGAGGAAGTTCTGGCCGAGCGACTTCTGCGCCATCAGGCCATGGCGCTCGACGACCTCGCGCAGCGGCGGCAGGGTGTCGATCTGGCTCATCCGACGACCTGCTCCTGCGCGGCCATGCGCGCCGCCAGCCGCAGCGCGGCGATCAGGCTGTCGGGCCGCGCGATCCCTTGGCCGGCGATGTCGAAGGCCGTGCCATGGTCGGGCGAGGTTCGGATGAAGGGCAGGCCGAGGGTGACATTGACCCCCTCGTCGAACGCGATAGTCTTGATCGGGATCAGCGCCTGATCGTGATACATCGCCAGGGCGCAGTCATAGCCGGCCCGCGCTCGGGCATGGAACATCGTGTCGGCCGGGTAGGGGCCGCTGGCGTCGATGCCCTCGGCGCGTAGGGCCTCGATCGCGGGCCGGACCACCGCATCGTCCTCGTTCCCGAGCGCGCCCGATTCCCCGGCATGGGGGTTGAGCCCGCTGAGGGCCAGGCGCGGTCGCTCGACGCCGAAGCTGCGCCGCAGGCCCGCAGCGACGATGCGTCCGGTGCGGACGATCAGCTCCGTCGTCAGCAGCTCCGGCACGCGCCGCAGCGGGACATGGATGGTGACCGGCACCACCGCCAGTTCCTCGCACCATAGCATCATCACCGGGAGCGGCGGCTCGCCGCCATCGGCAGCCAGATGCGCCAGGAACTCGGTATGGCCGGGATGGGCGAACCCGGCCGCGTAGAGAACCGACTTGGCGATCGGGTTGGTGACGACGGCGCTCGCCCGCCCCTCGCGCACGGCCGCCACCGCGCCGGTGATCGCCGCGATCGTACCGGGAGCACTGGCCGGGTCGGGCCGTCCCGGTTCGACGGCCGGTCCGGGCGCGAGCGGGACCACCGGAAATGCCTCGACGAAGACGGAGGAGACCTCCTCCCAGGCGCAGGCGACGAGCGGGACGTCGAGGCCAAGCCGCCGTCCGCGTGCTGCGAGAAGATCGATGTCGGCGAGGCAGGCGAAGACGGGCAGGGCCAACTCGGCGCGGCGCAGCCAGGCGAGCAGCGCGAGCTCCGGCCCGATGCCCGCCGGATCCCCCTGGGTGAGGGCGAGGGGCGCGGCAGGCGCGAGGGGCATGGGCGTGTCTCCCGCCTGCGGGGCGCTGGGCCCCGGGTCGCTCAGCGGCTCGAGGTGACGCCGTCGCCGACCGTGGAGCCGTCGAGATTCTGCGAATAGCTGAGTTCGCCCAGCGTGCGCAGCTCGAGGCGGAACATCACGGTGCGCGTGTCCTTGGTCGCGCCGCTCTGGCGGTCTGCATAGCTCTGCGAATAGCTGACGTCGAAGACTGTGCACTCGTCGGTGTAGTTGATGCCGAACGAGGTCGAGGCCGTCTGGAACAACCGCGAATCGACATAGCGCGGTTGCGCCACTGTCGATGGCGAGGCCATCCAGGAGGTGTACTGGGCGATCCGGATTTCGCGATCGTACTTATACTTGTCGAGGTCGAACAGCACGCCCGCACGCAGGCGCCAGTTCGGCGTCACCAGAACCGAGCCGTTGAGTGAGAGGCCCTCGCGGCGGCGGAAGATACCGAGATCCGGCTGAGGCTCGTAGCGGCCATAGCCCACCGAGGTGGTCACGACGCTGGTGGCATAAGTCGCCGCCGCATCGATGCGCTGCGCCTCATAGGTGGTGGCATTCAGCCGCGCCGCGCCGGTGAAGAAAAGACCGGTCATCGGCGAGACCTGAGCCCGCGCGACGATATCGGAGGTATTGGTCTCCAGTCCCGAATTCAGCCCCGTATTGACAAGGTCGCCGGTCGCGAATGAGTTGCGCCCCGCGAGGTGATACGACTGGCCGAGCAGCAGATTGGCGAAGGCGTCCTTGCCGAAGCGCCCGGTGTAGAGGGCACCGACATTGGCGCGCGTGCCGCCCTCGACGCGGTCGTAGCCGGAGAACTTGCCACTCCACTCGAACAGATTGTTGGCATCGAACACGAGGCTCTGGGCATCCTCGTTGGCGACGCGCAGGCTGCTGGTCTCGTTCGGCCGCGCCACGATCTGTGCCACGGGCTCGATAATGTGCGTGCCCCAGGACGTCTTGGCGACGAAGGGGTAGCGATACATCAGGCCGATTGCCGGCATGGCGCGCCCGAACACCTCGTCGGACGTGTCGACGATGGTGCGCACATTGGCGTTCGCATAGCTCGTCGTGTTCGGATTGACCGAGAAGATATCGGCCCGCACCGAGGCGTAAGGCGTCCAGACCTGGCCGATGGAATCGATGACGTTGCGGCGCCAGGACAGTTCCGCGGTGGCGCGGGCGACATTGCCCGCCAGCCCGCGGACGAGACAGGTGTTCTTCTGGTAGACGGCGCAGCCGTCATACAGCGAATAGCCGACGCCGGTGGTGGTCGTGCCGCTGATCAGATAGTTCGTCTGGCGCGGCAGCTGCGAGAACGCCGCCGCCTCCCGGGTCAGATGCGTGACATTAGCGTTGAGCGTGATCTCGCCGCCGAGGAAGCTCGGCTTGTGGATGCGCTTGTTGTAGTCGATCACCGGCAGCACGACGGGCTGCTGCTTTTGCCAGTCGGTCGAGGTCAGCGGCTGGAAATAATAGCCGCGCATGTCAAACCAGCCCGTGGCGGTCTGGCCGTTGAGGTAGGCGGTCGAGATCGATTCCTGCAAATAGGTCGTCGAGCTGACGGCCTCGTTAAGGATGCGGTAGTTCTTGTAGAACCAGCGATCGGTCGATATCGCCGCGTTCCAGCCGAAGGTCCAGCGCGGGTTGATGAAGAACTTGCCGTTGGTCTGGATCGAGCCGCGGAACTCGTCGTCACCGGCGCCCAGCGGCGCGGCGAGGAACGCCTCCTTCTCCTGCTGGAAGATGCCGGAGGCCCGGATCGTGTAGGACCCGTTCATGAGGCGGTGGCGCCACTCGACCTGGCCCAGCAGGCCCTGGCGGCTGAGATAGGTCGGCGTGACCGTGAGGTCGTAGTTCGGCGCCAGGTTCAGGAAATAGGGCAGGCCGATCCCGTAGCCGAGCGGGCCTGTGTTGAGGAACTTCGGCGACAGGAAGCCAGACTTCCGCTTCACGGTCGAGTCGGGCCCCGACATGTAGGGGATGTAGGCGAGCGGAACGCCGGCGAATTCGAGCCGGGCATCCTCGTAGTAAATCGTCTGCTCGGCCTTCTTATGGATGATCCGGGCCGAACGGACCTGCCAGAGCGGCGGCCGCTCGGGATTGTCCTTGCAGGGCTCGCAGGCCGTGTAGATGCCCTTCTCGAAGATGAAGGTCTCGCCGTCTGTGCGCTCGGCGCGCGGCGCCGTGAAGCGCGTCCGGTCGGGGTTCACCACGCGCAGCGAGTCGATGAATCCGTCGCGGAAATCGTCGGTCAGGTTGAAACGGTCACCGGTGATGACGGTGCCGTTCGCTTCCGTGATGCGGGCGTTGCCGACGGCGATGACCCGCTTCGACGCCTGATCGTACGTCACCTTGTCGGCCTCGATCGTGCGGCCCTGATACAGGATCTGCACGTCGCCGACCGCCGAGACGGTCTTCTTATCGTTGTCGTAGACGAGTTCGCGCGCGTCGACGACCATCCGGTCCTGCGGCTTGGCGGCCGCCGGAGCCTGGGCGAAGGCCGTCCCCGCCAGGGCGAAGACTGAGGCAAGGCTCGAAACCAGGGCGGTCGCCGCGGCAAATCGAGCCATGCGTTTCACGCCGGGAACCATACGCTCAATCCTAAATTAACCATAGGCACAGTACGATTCACCCGTCTTCCTGATGGAGGAGGGCGAGAGCGCCCAGCATCGCACCGATCGCTGCGGGCAGCCAGGCTGCGACCACAGGATTGACGATACCGGACGAGCCCAGCTCCTCCGACAGCTGCGTCGCAACATACAGCACGAAGCCGGCCGCGACGCCAGCTATCACCAGTTTGGTCACACCACCAAAGCGGAAAAATCTTAAGGAAACGGATGCTGCCACGAGCACCATCGCCACCAGCAGCAGCGGCCGCGCCAGCAGCGACTGGTAGCGCAGTTCGTACCGCGTCGTGTCGAGGCCAGCCCGCTGCGTGCGCTCGATCACGCTGGGCATTGCCCAGAAGCCGACAGCCTCGGGCGGTGTGAAACTCTGCCGCATCTGCTCGGGCTCCAGCGTGGTGGCGAGCAGATAGGTCTTGTAGCTCTGTGGCTCTTCCATGGCCGAGACGACACGGGCGTCGGTGAGCTCCCAGTAGCCGTGATGCAGCACGGCCTGGCGGGCGTCCACACGCTCGCTGAAACCGCCTCCCGGCGAGAAGCTGAAGATCGCCACCTGGGACAGGCCGTTGCCGTCCGGCAGCGATCCGGCGGCCCGGATGATCGCCTGGCCGTCGATGCTGCGTTGCCGCAGCCAGATCTCGGGCGAATTGCTGGTCGCGGCCCCGCGCACGAAGAGCCGAGTCTCGAGCGCCGTCGCCTTGCGCTTCAGCTCGGCCGCGACGGGGTTGTAGATCAGGATCGAAACCAGCCCGATTGCTCCTGCGACCACGGCCGCCGGCTGCAGAAACTGCCAGGCCGAGACGCCGACCGAGCGGGCGACGACGAGTTCGAGCTTCCGGCTCAGCGTCAGCAGCGCGAACATGCCGCCGAAGAGCACGGCGAAGGGGAAGATCTGTTCGGCGACGCTCGGCACGCGGAACAGGGCGAGCTGCACGATCAGCGGCGTGGTCGCGGCAGGAGAATCGCCGGCGCGACGCATCAGTTCGACGAAATCGAGTGTGCCGATCAGGAAGAAGAAGGTCCCGAACACCCCCAGGATGGAGCGCGTGAACTGCTTCGTGAGATAGCGGCCGAAAGTGGTGACGAGCAGCATCAGGCGCGCCTGAACCGTGCCGTCAGCCCGGCAAGGGGCAGCATCAGCGGGGCCGTCGCCCGCGCCAGCAGCGGCCGGACCGTCTGGCCGTGCAGAATGACCGCAGATGCGAGCGCGATCGCCCCGATCGGCAGAATGTAGAGCATGGCAGCGGCCAGCGGCGAGCGCACACTGGCGGTCCAGGCCATATAGGCCCCGATGCGCGTCGCCGCGACGATCAGGATGGCCGACTGGATCGCGAAGGCGCGGCCCTGGCGCGTGGTTCTCGCTTCTCCGATACAGGCGAATGCGATCAGCATGAAGGCCAGCGGATAGAGCGGCGCCGACAGCCGGTTATGCAATTCGGCCCGGAAGCGGCCCGCTTGCAGCTTGTAATAGGGCTCGTTCGGATCCTGGTTCAGCAGCTGCCAGGTCGTACGCTCGCGCGGCTTGTAGATCGCCTTGTCGCCGTCGCCTTCGCCGGCCCCTCCGGTCGGATCGCCGGATAGTGCCGAGAGATTGAGCGCATAGCGCTCGAAGGAGATGATCGAACTCGTATCCGTCCGTTTCGTCTCGCGCTGGATCGTGCCCTTCTCCAGCATCAGGAAGCTGTTGCCATCGACCTCGACGGTGCGCCCGCGCTCGGCGATGTAGATCGAGGGCTGGTTCGGGTCGCGCCGGTCCTGCATGAAGATGCCGACCAGCGCGTCGCCTGAGCGTTCGCGGTAGTGGAACGTCACGCCAGAATCGAGCGCGACGAACTGGCCCTCCTTGACGACATTGGCGACGAAATCGGCGCGGATCAGCGTGATCAGGTCGCGAAGCATGCGAAAGCCGGCGGGCATGACCGACAGTGTCATCCACCCGACCAGCAGCGAGGTCGCGATGGTCAGCACAATGAACGGCCGCGTCAGGCGCTGCGGCGCGACGCCGGCCGCGTTCATCACGATGAGTTCAGAATCGCTGTTCAGCCGGTTCAGCGTGTAGAGCGTCGCCATGAACAGGGCGACAGGCGCGATGCCGGCGATCAATGCGGGCAGGGACAGCAGTGTGACCGTGAAGAAGATCAGAACGGTCTGACCCTTGCCGGTGATGAGATCGACCTCCCGCAGCGCCTGCGTGACCCAGATCACGCTGGTCAGGCCGATCAGCAGCACGATGGCCGCGATCGTCGCCATCTTCAGGATGTAGCGGTCGAGACGCTGCAGCAGCACGCTTGTCGTTCCGGTGGGGCGGCGCGGGACGAAAATCCGCGTCGGTGTTCGCGCCGAACAACCCTATGGTATAGGCGCAATCAAGGCGCAAACAGGAATCGTTTGCGGCAGCCGCGTTTCGCCCGTTCCACGCCCCATCGCAAGATCGTGAGTCTCCTCATGTCGCAACGCCTGAAGCTCGAGAGCAAAGCCCTCGGCGAGATCACGGGTCAGGATCTCGTCATCCTGCTGTCGGACACGCTCGCTGTGCCGGCTGAGGCTGACGAATGGATCGATGCCGAGACGAAGGCCCTGCTGGCGCGCGCCGCCAAGGCCGAGCGCTTCGAGGGCAAGGCCTATGGCGCTCTGAACCTTCTCGCGCCCGAAGGCGCGGGCTTCGAACGGCTGATCGCCGTCGGGGTCGGGCCCGAGGCCGATCGCGATACGCTCGACTTCGTCAAGCTCGGAGGCGCCATCGCCGGCCGGCTCGGCCGCGGTCGCAGCGCCGATGTGGTGCTCGCCTTGCCGGAGGGCGAAATCTCGTCCCGGCAGGCCGCCGACATCGCGCTCGGCCTGCGCCTGCGCGCGTATGCCTTCGATCGCTACAAGACGAAGACGCGCAAGCCCGAGGACGCCGAGCCGCTGGCGGTGACTCTTCGGCTGCCAGACCCCGCCGCCGCAAAAAAGGCGATGAAGGTGGCCGAGGCGCTGGCAGGCGGCGTCGAGATCGCGCGCGACCTCGTCAACGAGCCGCCCAACGTCCTTTATCCCGAAGAGTTCGCCGACCGGGCGTCGAAACTCGCCAAGCTCGGCGTCGAGATCGAGATTCTCGATGAGAAGCAGCTCAAGAAGATCGGCATGCGTGCGCTGCTCGGCGTCGGCCAGGGCTCGCGGCGCGAGAGCCGCGTGGCGATCATGCGGTGGAACGGCGCCAAGGAGAGCGTCCAGCCGGTCGCCTTCGTCGGCAAGGGCGTGACCTTCGACACCGGCGGCATTTCGCTGAAGCCCGGCGCCGGCATGGAGGACATGAAGGGCGATATGGCCGGCGCGGCCTGCGTCGTCGGTCTGATGCATGCGCTCGCCGCGCGCAAGGCCAAGGTCAACGCGATCGGCGTGATCGGCCTCGTCGAGAACATGCCGGACGGTAACGCCCAGCGGCCTGGCGACATCGTCACCTCGCTCTCGGGCCAGACCATCGAGATCATCAACACCGATGCCGAAGGCCGCCTCGTGCTGGCGGACGTGCTCTGGTACACGCAAGAGCGCTTCAAGCCGCGCTTCATGATCAATCTCGCGACGCTTACAGGCGCGATCCTGGTGGCGCTGGCGCAGGAGCATGCCGGCCTCTTCACCAACAGCGACGAACTGGCGGAGCGGCTTTCGGCCGCGGGCAAGGCGACCGGCGAGACGGTCTGGCGCATGCCGCTCGGCAAGGCCTACGACAAGATGATCGATTCGAAGTTCGCCGACATGAAGAACTCGGCCGGACGCCATGGCGGCTCGATCACGGCGGCGCAGTTCCTGCAGCGCCATGTCAATGACACGCCCTGGGCGCATCTCGACATCGCCGGCACCGGCATGGGCGCCAAGGACAGCGAGATCAACCGCTCCTGGGGGCCGGGCTGGGGCGTGCGCCTGCTCGACCGGCTGGTGGCGGAGCATTACGAGGCCTGAATCGGTTTGGCAGCCTCGCCGCTCAACCCGTTGTCGCGCAAAGGCTCTTGATGGCCGAAATCCTGTTCTTCCATCTCCAGTCGCGGCCACTCGAACAGGTGCTGCCAACGGTGCTGGAGCGCGCTCTGGCGCGGGGGCAAAAGGTCGTCGTCCAGCTCTCCAGCCAGGAGCGGCTGGGCGCCGTCGACGATCATCTCTGGACCTATGCCGATGACAGCTTCCTGCCGCATGTCACGGCGATGGAGGCCGACGCTCCTGCCAATCCGGTCGTGCTGACGACGCTCGACCATAATCCCAATGCGGCTCAGGTCCGCATCTGCGCCGAAGGGGTCCGCATTCCCGACGCAATGGGCGATTATGAGCGTATCGTTCTGGTATTCGATGGTGACGATCCCGACGCGCTGACCGCGGCGCGCGAGGATTGGAGAAAGGCCAAGGCTTCGGGCCATGCCGCCAGCTACTGGCAGCAGGACGAGACCGGCCGCTGGGAGAAGAAAGCGTGAGACTGTCCGTATTGCTGCTCTGTGCCGCCACGCTGGGCGGCTGCTCCGTCGACATGGGCGGCTTCGCCTTCACCTCGGAGACCCGCGAAGGCCGCTCCGGCCCGGTGACGACCACGACGACCAGCAGCATCACGGCCCGCGCCTCGACGCAGGAGGCGATGCTGACGCCCGAGGGCGAGTGCAGCGCCGGCGTCTCGCTCGACCCCTCGACCCGCCCGCTGCCACCCGCGATCGCCGAGGGCATCACCGAATGCGAGCTGGTGAAGATCAAGGGCACGAAGCCGACCGACGTGCTGATCGGCGACAGCGGCAAGGGCCAGCGCGAGGTCCAGGTGCTCTATTCCGAGCCCGGCGGCCGCGAGATCTACCTCTTCACCGACAACCGCCTCAGCCGGATCGTCAGGCCGGGGCAGGGGTGAGACGGGGCGAAGGCCGGAACGTCTCCTGAGCCCGCCCTCCGATCCGTCGTCCCTCGAACAGCCAGGAGCCGGTCATGGCCGAGCGTTTCGAACGTCACCGCCAGCCCTGGACGGGCGAGGAACTCGATAAGCTGAAGACGCTCGCCAAGAAGGGCATGGCGCTGAAGGCGATTTCGAAAGCGCTGACCCGCAGCGAGGAATCGATCAAGGATCGCGCCAAGCTCGACGGCATTGGGATCGCGAAGCTGCGCTAGGACGAGCGCCGAACGCGAAGCGTATCGGGCCAAAGCCTGCCGGGTGGCAGCCGCACCATCGCGGGTCGGATCAACGCCGCAAACCAGCATTCGCTGCGTCGCCTCCCACCAGAAGGTGACTGATCGTTGCTGGCACGGGGAATCCGTAGCCATCGCCGGGGACCTGCCACCTCAGTCGGCCTGATCGGTGGTAGTCGCTCGTGTAGATGTCGGTGCCGATCGCCTGCATCGCCAGCAGCAGAGCCTGCGTGGCGTCGAGTCCGAAACCTGACCCCGTATAGAGTCCGTCCGGCCAGTTGATCCGATAACGGCAGGACCAATCGCGGTCACCTTGTATGGGGAGATCTATGGAGATCGCGATCTCGATATCGCGTTGGGCGGCAGCGCATAGAAGTATCCTCTCAAGGATTTTCATTTGGCCACTCAATAGTTAATCGGCGGAATCGGCTGGCGAGCCAGACAAGAAGCGTAGCGCTGGTAAGCCTGATCATAGCACGATCGGAGCCCCACCATCCGGCATTGGAAGATGTCTCGATCGAGCTGAGCTTCACAAACGGCACGCAAGCCACGGTTTGTCGCGGCAATGAGCGATTGCAGCGGGTTGCCGTCTGATCCAGGGCCAACAGAAGGTTCTCCCGACGTCCACTGTCCCGCATCGGGGCCTCCTGCTGGAACGCGCGGCTGGTCCGGGTTGAAGCCGTCTTTGGCGATGAGTCCGCAGAGACGATCGAATGCCGCCATCATGCGGTCGCCCGCAAGTCGTGAGGCCAGTCCGAGATCGCGCCCACAACCGATCGGCCGACGATTCGAGCCCGCTCTTATTTTCTGCATGGTCTGACTCCGAAAGGAACCCGACCTCGGAATACATCAGCTCGCACCACGCGGGGATAAATCGGCGACTGGCTACGCGCTCTCCAACTCCGCGCTCAGCTCCAGCCACTCTTCCTCCGCGGCCTCCAACGCCGCGGCGAGGTCGGCGCGCTGGCGTGACAGCGTCAGCGCCTTCTCCGGATCGCGGGCGAAGGCCGCGCCATTGCCGAGCACGCCGTCGACCTTCTCGATCAGCCCGGTGAGCTTGGCGATCTTGGCCTCTGTCAGATTGAGCTTCTGGCGCAGCGGCCCCTGCGCCATGCGCTTCGTCGCCGCCTCCTTGCGCTCCTCGGTCTTGGGCTTGGCGCCCGACGCCTCGGCCGCCTTTTCGCGCCGAGCCGCCTTGCCGGCACCGAGCACCAGCGTGCGGTAATCCTCCATGTCGCCATCGAAATTCTTCACCGTGCCGTCGCCGACGATCCAGAGCCGGTCGGCGCAGGATTCGATCAGGAAGCGGTCATGGCTGACCAGCATCACGGCGCCGGGATAGTCGTTGATGGCGTTGACGAGCGCCGTGCGGCTGTCGATGTCGAGATGGTTGGTCGGCTCGTCGAGGATCAGCAGATGCGGCCCCGCGAAGGCCGCGAGCCCCAGCATCAGCCGCGCCTTCTCGCCGCCCGACAGGTTCTTCACGGGCGTGTCGGCCTTTGAGGCGGGAAAGCCGATCTGCGCCGCCTTGGAGCGGACCTTCGCCTCCGGCGCGTCCGGCATCAGCTCGCGCAGATGCCCGACCGGCGTGTCCTCCATGCGCAGTTCGTCGAGCTGGTGCTGGGCGAAATAGGCCGTCTCCAGCTTGGCCGACTTGCGCATCGTCCCCGACAGCGGTGCGAGCCGCCCGCCGATCAGCTTGCAGAAGGTCGATTTGCCATTGCCGTTCGAGCCAAGCAGGGCGATGCGGTCGTCCGGCAGCAGCGTCAGGTTCAGCTTCGAGAGCACCTTGCGCTCACCATAGCCGGCGCTGGCGTCGTCGAGCACGATCATCGGCGGCGCCAGCGGCCGCTCCGGGCCGGGTAGGCTGAAGGGCTGGACGTCGCGGTCGACGATCGTCGCGATCGTCTCCATCTTCTCCAGCCGCTTGACGCGGGACTGGGCCTGGCGCGCCTTGGTCGCCTTCGCCTTGAAGCGGTCGACGAAGGCCTGGAGATGCTTGCGCTCGGCGTCCTGCTTCTCCTTCGCCTTGGCGAGCTGCATCTGCTTTTCGGCGCGCTGCTTGGCGAAGGAGGTATAGCCGCCGCGATAGATCGTCAGCTTGCCCTGGTCGAGATGCAGGATGTGGTCGACGCAGGTGTCGAGCAACTCGCGGTCATGGCTGACGACCAGCACGGTGTGCGGATAGCGCTCGAGATAGTCGTAGAGCCAGAGCGTGCCCTCGAGGTCGAGATAGTTGGTCGGCTCGTCGAGCAGCAGCACGTCGGGCTGCGAGAACAGCACGGCGGCGAGCGCCACCCGCATCCGCCACCCGCCGGAGAAGTCGGAGCAGGGGCGCTGCTGCGCCGTTTCGTCGAAGCCGAGGCCATAGAGCACGGTCGCGGCCCGCGCCGGGGCCGAATGCGCGTCGATATCAGCCAGGCGCGTGCCGATCTCGGCGATGCGGTGCGGATCGGTGGCGGTCTCGGATTCGGCTAGCAGGGCGGCTCGCTCCGTATCGGCGGCGAGCACCACCTCGATCAGCGACTCCGGCCCGCCCGGCGCCTCCTGCGCGACCCCGCCGATGCGGCGGCCCTTGGGCAGGCTGATGCTGCCGCCCTCGGGCGAGAGATCGCCCGTGATCATCCGGAAGAGGGTGGTCTTGCCGGTGCCGTTGCGACCGACGAGCCCGACACGCGATCGGTCCGGCAGCGAGGCGCTGGCGTGGTCGAGCAGCAGTCGCTCGCCGAGACGATAGGTGATGTCGTTGATCGTGAGCATGCCCGGCTTGTGGCGCGAAGGTCAGGCGAAGGCAATCACGAAAACGTTGGGGCTGCGGCAGCCACGGTTCCGCCATCTTCCCGCCACGAGTCCGCAGGGTGATGGAGTCACGAAAAGTAAAGCGAAGTCTGTCGATTCGCGGAGGAGGTTTCATGCATTTCGACCTGAGTGCTTCCGGTCGCCGCCGCCGCTCCGTTGCTGCCACGATGCTGGTGCTGATCTCGGCCGCTGTGGGCAGCGCGATGGCGCTGCTCGTCATCGTTCCGCATTCGTGAGCGGCGCCCTTCAGTCATCCTTAACCTGAATCGGTCGTTAATCGCCGCCATCCATTCCGTTGCGGAATCGGGGGGCGAATACCTTGGCGAGTCTCCGAGTCAGACTTCCTGCGGCCATGCTGCTGCTGGCGTGCCTGGCCGTGCTCGCGGTGGGGCTCTCCGGCTATAGGGCCGTATCTCTCTGGGCTCGGGAAGCGGTCAACGAGAGACTTGGCGTCCTGGCCGATGGGCGGGCCAAGGCGCTCGAACGGCGCTGGGATCGGCTGCTGGCGGAGCTGGCAGTACAGGCGCATAGCGCTCATCAGGTGTCCAGTCTGGACGAGATCCGCGGCTGGATGGAACTCTCCGAGCATCGCGCGCTGATCCTGGATTATTTTCAGCAGGGCGGGGCCCTCAATGCCGACGAACGGATGCTCCGCGCCGGGCGCGGCCAAAGCCATGGCTACCTCAAGCGCCACCTCGAGTTCCACGACATCTATCTCGCGGCGCTGCGGCAGTTCGACTATGCCGACATCTTCCTCGTCGCCCCCAATGGACGTGTCGTCTACAGCGTGACCAAAGGGGCGGAATTCGGCCGCCAGGTCACGGAGAATGATCTGGCCGGCACCGGTCTCGGGCGGGCCGTGTCGGAGGCGGCGGAGGCGCGCGACCGTCCGGTCTCGGTGGATTTCGCCCCTTACGATGTCGCCGGCGGGGCGCCGCGCGCCTTCGTTGCACAGCGCTTTCACAACCCGGCTTCGGGTCAGCCCGTGGGTACCGTCGTTGTCGCCATCGGCGCCAGTTTCGTCGATGCCGCTTTGGCGACCGTGGCTGGAAGCTACCTCGACATCCAGACTTATGTGGTGGGCTCGGACGGCTTCCTGCGCTCGGACCAGGCGACGCGGCTCTCGGGTCGCGGTCCACGCGAAAGCCTCGATCGCAGCCGTCTGACCGGCACCGGCCTGCTGCATCTGACCAGTCGAGACGGCGAGCCGCTCGTGGCGGTCGGCCGTGAGGTTCGTATCGGAGACAACACCTGGCTGCTCTGGCTCGCCAAGCCGCATGGCAAGGCCTTTGCCGTGATGAGGAAGTTGGATCGGGCGATCCTCGTCAGTGCGTTGACCGTGATCGGGCCACTGCTCATCCTTGCCCTGCTGATGGGGCTCTCGGTCACCCGGCCTATCGCTGGCCTCGCCGAGGCCCTGGCGGGCATCGCCGCCGGGCGGACCGATCTCGCCATTCCGGGTTCCCGCCGGCGCGATGAGATCGGCGCCATCGCGGCTTCGGTGGCGAGAATCCGCGAGAACCTGCTCCGCGACGAACGCGAGCGGCTGCGCGAACGGGAGGAGCGGGAGCACGAGGCCTCGGCCCAGCGTTCGACCCTGCTCGCCGATCTCGCCAGCGATCTGGAGCGGTCCGTGCTCGGCGTCACCGCGGCCGTCTCGGCGGCGGCCGAGCAGCTGAGCGTCACCGCCCAGGAACTGTCAGGCGGCGCGAACCGGACGCAGGAGAACGCCATCACCGTCCATGGCGCGGCATCGCGCGCTGTCGACAGCATCCGCTCGATCGAGGGCGCCGCCCAGCAACTGCGCCAGGCGATCGACCGGCTCGACGCAGACGTGCAGTCCTCGGACCGGTCGGCCCGCACGGCCAAGGATCACGCCGATGCGATGGGCAGCGTCGTCGCGGGGCTGGCTGCTGGCGCCGCCCGCGTCTCCGACGTCATCGGCCTTATCTCGGATATCGCGGACCAGACCAACCTGCTCGCGCTCAATGCGACGATCGAGGCCGCCCGCGCGGGCGAGGCGGGGCGCGGCTTCGCCGTCGTCGCCAATGAGGTGAAGGGGCTGTCGGGCCAGACCGCCCGCGCGATCGACGACATTTCGCGCCAGATCAGCACGATGAACGAGGCCACCAGCGCGACCGTGGAGGCCATCGGTGGCATTCGGGAGATGATCGGCGGCCTGAGCGAGGTCGTGCGGCGTACCGCCGAAACCATGCGCCACCAGCATGGCGTCACCCATGCGATCGCCGAAGATGTCGGCCTCGCTACTAACGAGTTCTCCCGCATCGGCGAGGCGACCAGCCTCGTCTCCGCCGCCTCGCAGCAGACGTCGGAGGCCGCCGCTGCGGTGTCGCGTGCCTCGGTCGAGCTGACCGATCTCGCCCATCAGCTCAAATCCCGTGTCGCCGGGTTCATCGTGCAGGTCAGGGCGGCCTGAGGCGTTCCGCCGGGTCGGCGCTTGTCGCCACGCGAGGCAGCGACTAACCCTTGAACATGACCAGCTCCGCGCCTCGCACCGCCTTCTACACCGGCTCCTTCGACCCCGTGACCAATGGCCATGCCGATGTCATCGCCGGGGCCGCCCGGCTCTGCGACCGGCTCGTCCTCGCCATCGGCGTGCATCCCGGCAAGACGCCGCTGCTTCCGGCCGAACAGCGGGCCGCGCTGCTGCGCGAGATCGCGACACCGCTGCTGGCGGCCTCCGGCGCGACCCTCGACGTGGTCACCTTCGACGATCTGGCGGTCGATGCGGCGCGGCGGGCGGGCGCTACGATCATCGTTCGCGGTCTGCGCGACGGCACCGATCTCGACTACGAGATGCAGATGGCGGGGATGAATGCTGTCATGGCGCCCGAGATCCAGACGGTGTTCCTGCCTGCCTCGGGAGCGGTGCGCCATATCACGGCCACGCTGGTGCGGCAGATCGCTGCGATGGGCGGCGATGTTTCGCCCTTTGTCCCGGCGGCGGTGCTGCCGGTGCTGGCGGAACGCTTCGCGCGGCGCTGAGCCTCGAAGCGGGCCGCTCCGGCCGGGCGAATTTGGTTTGCATTTTGTGCAAAGCGATGGTGTCTGGGCGAAGTGACTCGGCGGGCCCGCGCGCCCGCCATCCCCCCGATCGAGTGCCCCCGATGCGTCTCTCCCGCTACTTCCTGCCGATCCTGCGCGACACGCCCAAGGAGGCCGAGATCGTCTCGCACCGGCTGATGCTGCGCGCCGGCATGATCCGCCAGCAGTCGGCCGGCATCTACTCCTGGCTGCCGCTCGGCCTGCGCGTCCTGAACAAGATCAGCGCCGTGGTGCGCGAGGAGCAGAACCGCTCTGGCGCCGTCGAGGTCCTGATGCCGACGATCCAGTCGGCCGATCTCTGGCGCGAAAGCGGCCGCTACGACGCCTATGGCAAGGAGATGCTGCGCATCAAGGACCGCCATGAGCGGGACATGCTCTACGGCCCGACCAATGAGGAGATGGTCACCGAGATCGTGCGGGCTTACGTGAAGTCCTACAAGGACTTGCCGCTCAATCTCTATCACATCCAGTGGAAGTTCCGCGACGAGGTCCGCCCCCGCTTCGGCGTGATGCGCGGCCGCGAGTTCCTGATGAAGGACGCCTATTCCTTCGATCTCGACAAGGAATCGGCGCGCCACGCCTATAACCGCATGTTCACGGCCTATCTGCGCACCTTCGCGCGGCTGGGCCTGAAGGCGATCCCGATGCGCGCCGACACCGGGCCGATCGGCGGCGATCTCAGCCACGAATTCATCGTGCTCGCTTCTACCGGCGAGAGCGAGGTTTTCTGCCACAAGGACTATCTCGACTTCGAGACCCCGCCCGCCGACACCGATTTCGACAGCGTCGAGGGGCTGAAGGGCATCGTCGACAAGTGGACGAGCCTTTACGCCGCGACCGAGGAGATGCACGACAAGGCGGCCTTCGACGCGCTTCCGGCGGAGAAGCAGGTCTCGGCCCGCGGCATCGAGGTCGGCCACATCTTCTATTTCGGCACGAAGTACTCCGAGCCGATGGGCGCGAGCGTCACCGGGCCGGACGGCCAGCAGGTGCTGCTGCATGGCGGCTCCTACGGCATCGGCCCGAGCCGTCTCGTCGCCGCGCTGATCGAGGCCGGCCATGACGAGGCCGGCATCGTCTGGCCCGAGGAGATCGCCCCCTTCGACGTCGAGGTGATCAATCTGAAGGTCGGGGACGCCGCCACGGACGCCGCCAGCGAGCAACTTTACAAGCACCTGTTGGCGAAGGGCTATGACGCACTCTACGACGATACGCAGGAGCGGCCGGGCGGCAAGTTCGCGACGGCCGATCTGATCGGCGTGCCCTGGCAGATCATCGTCGGCCCCAAGGGGCTGGCCGAGGGCAAGGTCGAGATCAAGCGCCGCGCCGGGGGCGAGCGCGAGATGGTCTCGCTGGAGGCTGCGCTCGACCGGTTCAAGGGCAAGGCGGCGTGAGCGTCGCCACAGAAACCGACCGTCAGGGCGAGGCACCGAGCGGCACACGACCCTTCGCCGGCTTCGAATGGCTCCTCGCCGGGCGCTATCTGCGCACGCGGCGGCGTGAGGGCTTCGTCTCCGTCATCGCCGGCTTTTCCTTCCTCGGGATCCTGCTCGGCGTCGCGACGCTGATCATCGTGATGTCGGTGATGAACGGCTTCCGGAAAGAACTGCTCGAGAAGATCGTCGGCGTGAACGGCCACATCTTCGCGACCCCGATCGACCGCCCGCTCGACGATTACGACGTCGTGTCGCAGCGGCTGCGCTCGATTCCCGGCATCAAGATGGCGATCCCGCTGGTCGAGGGGCAGGCGCTCGCCTCGTCACAGACGGGCAATGGCGGCGTGCTTGTTCGCGGCATCCGCGAGGCCGACATCAAGGCCATTCCCTTCATCGGGGGCAATGTCCGGCGCGGTACGCTCGAAGGCTTCGACACCGCCGGCGGCGTTGCCGTCGGCAAGCGGCTGGCGGATTCGCTCGGGCTGCAGGTCGGCGATTCCATCAACATCATCTCCCCGAAGGGGGCTTCGACGCCTTTCGGCACCGCGCCGCGCATCAAGGCCTATCCGATCCAGGCGGTCTTCGAGATCGGGATGACCGAGTTCGACGCCTCCTTCGTTTTCATGCCGCTCGGCGAGGCGCAGGCCTATTTCAACCGCGACGGCGATGTGAACGTCATAGAGATCTTCGTCGACAATCCCGACCGCACCCAGGTGGTGCGCGACGCCATCGAGGCGGATGCGCCGCGGCCGCTCGTCCTCTCCGACTGGCGCCAGCGCAACCGCAGCTTCTTCAACGCGCTCGAGGTCGAGCGGAACGTGATGTTCATCATCCTCACGCTGATCGTGCTGGTCGCGGCGCTGAACATCGTTTCCGGCCTGATCATGCTGGTGAAGGACAAGACCGCCGACATCGCCATCATGCGCACCATGGGCGCCACCAGCGGCACGGTGATGCGCGTCTTCCTGATCACGGGGGCGGCGATCGGCGTCATCGGTACGATAGCGGGCCTCGCCCTCGGGATCGTCTTTGCCAAGAACATCAAGTCGATCATGGCCGCGCTGAACTGGGTCACCGGCGCCAATCTCTGGGATCCGACGGTGCGCTTCCTGAGCGACATTCCCTCCGTCATCGACTGGGGCGAGGTCACCAGCGTCGTCGTGATGGCGCTCGTGCTGTCATTGCTGGCGACCCTCTATCCGGCCTGGAAGGCGGCGCGGCTCGACCCTGTCCAGGCGCTCAGGATGGGCTGAAGGCGCATGTCCGACACCCCGCTCCGTGAAACCCCGGCGCTCTTCCTCTCCCAGGTCGAGCGCTACTACCCTCAGGCCGATGCCCCGCTCGAAATCCTGCGCAAGGCGGATTTCGCGCTCTGGCCGGGCGAACTGGTGGCGCTGGTCGCGCCCAGCGGCACCGGCAAGTCCACCCTGCTGCACGTCGCCGGGCTGCTCGAACGGCCCGATGGCGGCGAGGTCTTCATCGGCGGCCTGCCGACGACGAAGCTCGACGACAAGGGCCGCACCCGGTTGCGCCGCACCGAGATCGGCTTCGTCTATCAGGCTCATCATTTGCTGCCGGAATTCACGGCACTGGAGAACGTCGTGCTGCCGCAGCGCATCCGCGGCCTCGACAAGGCGCTGGCCGAGGAGAGGGCGGCCGAACTGCTGACCTTCATGGGGCTTGGCGAACGGCTCGACCATCTGCCGGGCGAGCTTTCCGGCGGCGAGCAGCAGCGGGTCGCGATCGGCCGCGCCGTCGCCAACACGCCGCGCCTGCTGCTGGCTGACGAGCCGACCGGCAATCTCGACCCGCATACCTCGCTCCACGTCTTTCAGACGCTGGTCGCGCTGGCCCGTGCCTCGGGTCTGGCGGCGCTGATCGCGACCCATAATCTCGAACTCGCCCATCGCATGGACCGGCAGGTCACGATCCGCGACGGGCATGTCGTGCCGCTCTGACGGCAAACGCTTCACCGTAGCGACGATTCAGGTTTCGTTAACCGTTTGAAGCATGTCCGTTCTGCAGATGACGCATGGATATTGACGAGAACAAATAAGGAACTAAAACGGACATATCGTAAACATGAGGGCTAGACCATGATCGTCGCGCGGAAAGTCGTCGCCGGTATCGCCGAGATCGCGTCGCTCGGGCTGTTCCTCGGCATGGTCTGGGTCTGGGCGGCGCTGTTCTGCGCCCCCGGCATCTGACGATCCACAAGGGCGACCATCGGCGCCATGGCGCCGCGCCCGGAGCCGCCGCATAACGGTGAAGAGGGCGTCCGGCGAGTCGCCCGCGACAACCCAGCAGGCGGATGATGGCACGCGAACCGGACGACAGCCGCGTTCTCTCCGAGGTCGGCTTCGTCCATCTCCATGTCCATTCGAGCTATTCGCTGCTCGAAGGCGCCCTGATGGTCGGGACGCTGGCCAAGATGGCGGCGGCGGACGGCCAGCCGGCTCTGGCACTGACCGACACCAACAACCTGTTCGGCGCGCTCGAATTCGCCGAGAAGATGACCGGCGTTGGCGTGCAGCCGATCGCGGGCGTCCAGCTCTCGCTCGATTGCGGCGACGAGACCGAATCCGGCCGGGGCAGGGCGCTGCCGCAGGTCCCGCCCCACATCGTGCTGCTGGCGATGAACGAGGCCGGCTACGGCAATCTGATGAAGCTGGTGACCCAGGCCGCGCTCGCCAGCGGCGGCAGCGGCCAGCCGGTCTCCAATTTCGACGCGCTCGCCGCCCATCACGAGGGGCTGATCGCTCTGACCGGCGGACGCGGGGGGCCGCTCGACCTCGCGCTGCGCAACAACCAGCTGCCTCAGGCCCGGACGCGGCTCGCGACGCTGGCGCGCATCTTCGGCGACCGGCTCTATGTCGAGATCCAGCGGCACGGGGGCGAGGGCGATGCCGCGATCGAGGCGCATCTGCTCCAGCTCGCCTATGATTCTGACCTGCCGATCGTCGCGACCAACGAGCCCTTCTTCGCCAAGCCCGCCGATTACGACGCCCATGACGCGCTGTTGGCGGTGGCCGCCGGGCGCCTGGTCTCGGATGGCGAGCGCCGCCGCGTCACGCCCGAGCACTATTTCACCAGCCGCGCCGAGATGAAGCGCCGCTTCGCCGATCTGCCCGAGGCGCTCGCCGCCACCGTCGAGATCGCGATGCGCTGCACCTGGCGCGTTGGCCTGCGTAAACCCATCCTGCCGCGCTTCGGCGAGGAGGGACGCGACGAGGCGGAGGAACTGGAGCTGCAGGCCAAGGCCGGCCTCGCCGCCCGCCTCGCCAAGCACGGTCCGGCCGAGGGCTACAGCGTCGAGGATTACGAGAAGCGGCTCGATTTCGAGCTGTCGATCATCACCCGGATGAAATTCCCCGGCTACTTCCTGATCGTCTCGGACTTCATCAAATGGGCCAAGGATCACGACATTCCCGTCGGACCCGGCCGCGGCTCCGGCGCGGGTTCGCTCGTCGCCTATGCGCTGACGATCACCGACGTCGATCCGCTGCGCTTCGGCCTGCTGTTCGAGCGCTTCCTCAACCCCGACCGCGTCTCGATGCCGGATTTCGACATCGACTTCTGCCAGAACCGGCGCGAAGAGGTCATCGACTACGTCAAGCATCGCTATGGCGAGGAGCGCGTCGCCCAGATCATCACCTTCGGCACGCTGCTCGCCCGTGGCGTGCTGCGCGACGTCGGCCGCGTGCTGGAAATGCCCTATGGCCAGGTCGATCGGCTGACCAAGCTCGTCCCGCAGAACCCGGCCAAGCCGATCTCGCTGAAGGACGCCATCGAGGGCGAGCCCAAGCTCCAGCAGGCGGCGCAGGAGGAGCCGATCGTCGCCCGCCTGCTCGAGATCGGCCAGAAGCTCGAGGGGCTGCACCGCCACGCTTCCACCCACGCCGCCGGTGTCGTCATCGGCGACCGCCCGCTCGAACAGCTCGTGGCGCTTTCGGTCGATCCGCGCACGGGCATGCGCGTCACCCAGTTCAACATGAAATGGGTCGAGCAGGCCGGGCTGGTGAAGTTCGACTTTCTCGGCCTCAAGACGCTGACGACCCTGACGACCGCCGTGAAGCTCATTGCCCAGCGAGGTATCGAGATCGACCTCGCGAGCCTGCCCTTTAACGATCCGCCGACCTACGCCATGCTGGCGCGCGGCGAGACGGTCGGCGTGTTCCAGGTGGAATCGGCGGGCATGCGCAAGGCCCTCGTCGAGATGAAGGCGGACCGCATCGAGGATCTCATCGCGCTGGTCGCGCTCTACCGACCGGGCCCGATGGACAACATCCCGACCTATTGCCGCCGCAAGCTCGGTCTGGAGGAGCCGACCTATCTGCATCCCGGCATGGCTCCCTATCTCTCCGAGACGCATGGCATTATCGTCTATCAGGAGCAGGTGATGCAGGTCGCGCAGGCGCTCTCGGGCTATTCGCTCGGCGAAGCCGACCTGCTGCGCCGCGCCATGGGCAAGAAGATCAAGGCGGAGATGGACGCCCAGCGCGACCGCTTCGTGAAGGGCGCGATCGCCAACGGCATCAGCAAGGATACGGCCTCCGAAATCTTCGATCTGTTGGCGAAATTCGCCGACTACGGCTTCAACAAGAGCCATGCGGCGGCCTATGCGGTCGTTGCCTTCCAGACCGCCTATCTCAAGGCGAATTACCCGGTCGAGTTCCTCGCCGCGTCCATGACGCTCGACATGGGCAATACAGACAAGCTCTCCGAATTCCGGCGCGATGCCGAACGGCTTGGGATCAAGGTGCTGCCGCCGGCGATCAACCGCTCCGGCGTCGAGTTCGACGTGCATGAGGGCGCGATCCACTACGCGCTCGGCGCCATCAAGGGCGTCGGCCGGGCCGCGGTGGAATCGGTCGTCGCCGCGCGCGCCGCAGGCGGTCCCTTCCGCGACCTCGCCGATTTTGCCCGCCGCATCGACACCAAGCTCGTCAACCGCCGCACCATCGAGGCGCTGATCGCGGCCGGCGCGCTCGACGCGCTCGAGCCCGAGCGGGCCCGTGCCATGGCGGCGATCGACGGGATGCTGGCGCTTTCCAACCGCACTCGCGAAGCCGCGCTCGGCGGCCAGTCCGAGCTCTTCGGCGGGGGCACGGTCCAGGAGGCCTTCCGGATCCCGCCGGTCGAGCCCTGGGCGCCGGCCGAGCGTCTGAAGCGCGAGCACGATGCGGTCGGCTTCTTCCTGTCCGGCCACCCCCTGGACGACTATGAGCATGTCTTGAAGCGGCTGCGCGTCCAGCGCTTCGCCGATTTCGCCCAGACTGTTCGCGCCAACGGCACCGGCGTCGCCAAGGTCGCGGTCTCCGTCATTGACCGCTCAGAGCGGCGCACGAAGTCCGGCTCCAAGATGGGCATCGTCAACCTGTCCGATCCGAGCGGCCAGTTCGAGGCGATCCTGTTCTCGGAAGCGTTGCAGCGCTACCGCGACCTGCTGGAGCCGGGCCGGGCGCTGGTCCTGCGCCTCTCGGCCGTGCTCGACGGCGAGGATGTCCGCCCGCGCATCGAGGATGTCGAGGTGCTCGACGAACTCGCCGCCCGGCAGAAGCAGGACCTGCTGGTCTATCTGCGCGACGACAAGGCGCTCGCCTCGATCGCCGAACGCGTCCGCCCGCGCAGCGACGGCATCAAGGCCGACGGCAAGATCGCGCTGGTGATGATCCTGAACGACGGCGCCCAGGAGGTCGAGATCGAGCTGCCCGGACGTTACCCGGTCAACCAGCAGATCGCCAACGCCGTCCGGGCCGCACCGGGCGTTGTCAGCGTCGAACTGCGGTGAAAGGGCGAGGGCGGCGCCGGCTCAGCTCGCGCGCTCCTCCTGCCGCGCCTGCACGCGGTCTCGGCCGAGGCGCTTGGAGCGGTAGAGCGCGCTGTCGGCGTCTGCGAGCATCCGATCGAATGGCAGCGAGGCTGTGTCACCTTCCGTGACGCCGATGCTGAGTGTCGATGTGCCTGGCAGGCCGGGACGCGCGGTGAGAGCGGTGGCAAAGGCCAGCCGCAGTCTTTCTGCGACGCGCATGCCCTCATCCAGTCCCAGCCCCGGCAGCATCACCACGAACTCATCGCCGCCATGGCGTGCCACCACGTCGCCCTCGCGCAGCTGGCTCCGGGCGACATCGGCGAACAGTCTCAGGATCTCATCGCCGGCCGCGTGGCCATGAGTGTCGTTCAGCGTCTTGAAGTGATCGATGTCGACCAGCAGCAGTGCTGCACGCCGCGGGTGGTCGCCATCGCGGGCGAGGGCGGTGACGGCCTGTTCGAGCCCGCTGCGGTTCTTGGCTCCCGTCAGCGGGTCGTGCTGGGCGAGCGCCGCAAGCTGTCTCTCGCTGCGTTCGGCCGACAGCAGCAACAATGCGTTGCCGCGGGCCAGGACGATCGCGGATCCGGCCACGGCCGTCCAGTGCAGCGGCACCGGATCGGGCGGGAAGAGTTCCTCGCCGAAATGGCCGTGCCAGGCCAGCACGGCGCGGGTAAGGAAGAGCAGGCTCGTCGGCAGGTAGAGCGCGACCAGGATCCAGGCCGAGCGCAGCCCACTACGGGTCGCGAGGCGGTAGCCCTCGCGGGCGACGGCGCCATCGCAACAGGCCCAGAGCAGAGCCACCAGCGCCGCACGCTTGGGGAAGCCGCCCGGCTCCATCCACGCCACCAGCAGGATCATCGGCGCGATCACGCCGATGAGATAATGCGAAAGCCTGGTATGCAGGCCTGCGAAGCTGCGCACGCTGACGAGGACGAGCAGATAGCCCGCCCAGGCCAGCGTGTTCGCCAGCGCCATCGTGACCTCGTCCGGCAGCGTCCCGCGCAGAACGACGAGCACGACGCCCGTGCCGATCAGAAGGCTGCTGAGCCCCCACCAGAGCGGCCAGCGGCCGAAACGCCCGGTCGCGAAGGCACCGAGCTGGAGCAGGCCGAGGATGATCGAGGTGGCGGCGGCCACCGCATAGATCGTTCGCAGGTCGAGAGGCACAGGCGGCTGTCCGGTCGGGCTTCGCCTTCTCTAGCGGAAGGCTTGCGAATGGTCTTGCGTCTTTCGTCGCTGCCGACCTCTCGCAGAAGGCGACCGCATTTGCCGGCGCGGGCGCCTTGCATTCGCGGCGCTTCCCCTGTATGGCGCAGCCCATCCCACATGGGGAGCATCGCCTCGTTCTTGAGGCGTTCCGGTGACGCGGCAGCTCATGCCCTGTTCATTCGCACCCCAGAGGCTCAACCGGAAGGACGATCGACACCATGGCTCTGCCTGATTTTTCCATGCGCCAGCTCCTCGAGGCCGGTGCCCATTTCGGCCACCAGGCTCATCGCTGGAACCCGAAGATGTCGCCCTACATCTTCGGCACGCGCAACAACATCCACATTCTCGACCTGTCGCAGTCGGTGCCGATGCTGGCCCGCGCGCTGCAGGCGGTCTCTGACACCGTCGCCCGCGGCGGCCGCGTGCTCTTCGTCGGCACGAAGCGCCAGGCGCAGGACGCCATCGCCGATGCGGCGAAGCGCTCGGCCCAGTACTATGTCAACTCCCGCTGGCTCGGCGGCATGCTGACCAACTGGAAGACGATCTCGGCCTCGATCCAGCGCCTGCGCAAGGTCGACGAGCTGCTCGCCGGCGGCGGCAGCGGCCTGACCAAGAAGGAGCGCCTGATGCTCGCCCGCGAGCGGGACAAGCTCGAGAAGGCGCTCGGCGGCATCAAGGATATGGGCGGCACGCCCGACATGATCTTCGTGATCGACACCAACAAGGAAGCGCTCGCGATCAAGGAGGCCCAGCGCCTCGGCATCCCGGTCGCCGCGATCATCGACTCGAACTCGGATCCGGACGGCATCACCTTCCCGGTCCCGGCGAATGACGACGCCGGCCGCGCCATCCAGCTCTATTGCGACCTCGTCGCGCGCTCGGCGATCGACGGCATCTCCCGCGCTTCGGGCGATCAGGGTGTGGATCTCGGCGCCGCCGAGGCCCCGGTGCTCGTCGAGGAGGCGCTGGCCGAGCCGGCCGCCGCCGATGCGGGCGTCGCCTTCGAGCTGCTGACCGCGCCGCGTGGCGCGCCGGACGACCTGACCAAGCTCTCGGGCGCCGGTCCGGACGCCGTCCAGAAGCTCAACGACGGTGGCATCTTCCACTTCTGGCAGCTCGCCGCCGCCTCGCCGGCCGAGGTGACCAAGCTCGACCACGACCTGAAGCTCGGTGGCAAGATCGAGCGCGAGGGCTGGGTCGCCCAGGCGCGCGAACTCGCCGACGCCTGAGACCAACCATCCGGATGCGGCGCGTCATCGGCGCGTCGCAAACCGGCTGCTGATGAGACGAGACGAATGCCGGCCAGCGCCGACGACCGGAAACGGGGCGTCGGCGTTGCCCCATGAGGGGGCCGGCCGGGCAGACACCGCGGCCGCCGCCCTCCGGTGCCGCACGACAGACAAGGAAAACGACAATGGCCGCGATCACCGCCGCTCTGGTGAAGGAACTCCGCGACAAGACCGGCGCGGGCATGATGGACTGCAAGGCCGCGCTCTCGGCCAATGACGGCAACCTCGAAGCCGCCATCGACTGGCTGCGCGCCAAGGGCCTGTCCAAGGCGGCCAAGAAGGCCGGTCGCGTCGCGGCCGAAGGTCTCGTCGCCGTCGCGGTGCAGGGGACCAAGGGCGTGGTCGTCGAGGTCAACTCCGAGACCGACTTCGTCGCGCGCAACACCGACTTCCAGGCGCTCGCCAGCACCATCGCCAAGGTCGCGCTCGAGAAGGGCGGCGACGTCGAGACGCTGAAGGCTGCGGCCTATCCGACCGGCGGCACCGTCGAGGAGGCGATCGCCAACGCCATCGCCACGATCGGCGAGAACATGACGCTGCGCCGTGCCGCGCCGCTCCAGGTCTCGGCCGGCGTGATCGGCTCCTATGTCCATGGCGCGATCGCCGACGGTCTCGGCAAGATCGGCGTCATCGTCGCGCTGGAATCGACCGGCAAGGCCGAGGAACTCGCGGCCCTCGGGCGCCAGCTCGCCATGCATGTCGCGGCGACCAATCCGGTCGCGCTCGACCTCGCCTCGGTCGACCCCGAGGTGCTGGCGCGCGAGAAGGCGATCCTGGCCGAGAAGAACGCCGGCAAGCCGGCCCATGTGCTCGAGAAGATCACCGAGAGCGGCCTCAAGAGCTACGCCAAGGAATATTGCCTGCTCGAGCAGACCTATATCCATGACGGTTCGAAGTCGGTCGCTCAGGTGCTCAAGGAGATCGAGGGCAAGGTCGGCGCGCTGGTGAAGCTGACGGGCTTCGCCCGCTATGCTCTGGGCGAGGGCATCGAGAAGGAAGAGCAGGACTTCGCGGCCGAGGTCGCTGCCGCCGGCGGCACCACGGGCTGAGCGCTCCGCTCCGAAGAATGATGAAAAGGCCGCGCATCGCGCGGCCTTTTCTGTAGGAAGGTGTGCGGCCCGCGAATCGCGGGCCCTCCCGCGCAGCGGCACCTCGCGTCCGGCGCGACGACACCGCCGGCAACGACAAGAACGGAGACGATCCGATGAGGCCCCAGCGCGTTCTCGTAAAGCTCTCCGGAGAAGCCCTGGCCGGGCAGGCCGGGTCCGGCCTCGACGGGGCGACCCTCACGGCGCTCGCCGCCGACATCGCCCATGCGTCACGTGAGGGCGTGGAGATCGCCATCGTCGTCGGCGGCGGCAACTTTTTCCGCGGCGTCCAGGGCCTGACCAAGGGCCTCGACCGCACCAGCGCCGACTCAATCGGCATGCTGGGGACGGTGATGAACGCGCTCGCGCTCGAACATGCGATCGAGAGCGCCGGCGCGCCGGCCCGTGCCATGTCCGCGGTGCCGATGCCCTCGCTCTGCGAGAGCTATGCCCGCAAGCGCGCGCTGGACCACCTCACCAACGGCAAGGTCGTGGTGCTCGGTGGCGGCACGGGCAACCCCTACTTCACCACCGACACCGGGGCTGCCCTGCGCGCGGCAGAGCTCGGTTGCAGCCACCTGCTCAAGGCGACGCAGGTCGATGGCGTCTATTCGGCCGATCCGAAGAAGGACCCGGCCGCGACCCGCTATGACACGCTGACCCATGCCGATGCCATCGCCCGCGACCTCAAGGTGATGGATACGGCCGCCTTCGCTTTGGCGCGGGATGCCGGCCTCACCATCGTCGTGTTCTCGATCGCGGAGTCCGGCATGCTGGCCGCGGTGCTGCGCGGCGAGGGCCGCGCGACCTATGTCACGCCGTAACCGCTTCGCGTCACGATGTTCTTGACCCTGGACGGCCTCGCCGCCATGGTCGCGCCGGGTTTCAGAAATGCCCGGCACGCATAATCGATCCCGCATCGCCGCCGGCGGCCGGCCCGCCCCTTGCCCGGCGATGCACCAGTTCAAGGTCCAGAAGACGATGCCCCAGACGACGTTCGATCTCGCCGACGTGAAGCGCCGCATGCAGGGCGCTCTGCAGTCCTTCAAGGGCGACCTCGCCTCGCTGCGCTCGGGCCGCGCCTCGGCCAACATGCTCGACCCGATCCAGGTCGAGGCCTATGGCGCGCGCCAGCCGCTGTCCCAGCTCGCCACCGTCAGCGTTCCCGAGGCCCGGCTGCTCAGCGTGCAGGTCTGGGATCGCAGCATGGTCGGCCCCGTCGAGAAGGCGATCCGCGAATCCGATCTCGGCCTCAACCCGCAGACCGAAGGCCAGGTCCTGCGCATCCGCATCCCGGAGCTGAACGAGCAGCGCCGCAAGGAAATGGTCAAGGTCGCGCATAAATACGCCGAGGAATCGAAGATCGCGGTCCGCCATGTCCGCCGCGACGCCATCGACACCATCAAGAAGGTCGAGAAGGAAGGCGCCTTCACCAAGGACGACGTGACCCGCCAGTCCGACCTGGTGCAGAAGGCGACCGACCAGCACATCGCCGAGATCGATCAGGCCCTGGCGGCCAAGGAGAAGGAAATCCTCAGCGTCTGACGCTGCCGGCGCCGCGGCGCCATCTCACCCGGCGCGAGGCCGAACGAGGCATATCCAGAATGTCAGCAGGCCAGCGCCCGGGTCGCTCCACCCCTCCAGCCCATGTCGCCATCATCATGGACGGCAATGGCCGCTGGGCGCAGATGCGCGGCTTGCCCCGTCAGGAAGGCCACCGGCGTGGGCTCGAGGCACTGCGCGCCGCCGTGCGCAATGCCGGCGATCTCGGCGTCCGGATCCTGACGCTCTACAGCTTCTCCACCGAGAACTGGCGCCGCCCCGCCACCGAGGTGTCCTTCCTGCTCGGCCTGCTGCGGCGCTTCGTCGAGAAGGATCTCGGCGAACTCCATGCGGCGGGCGTGCGGGTCCGCATCATCGGCGGCCGCGACGACCTCGCGCCGGATCTGCGCCGGCTCGTCGAGCATGCCGAAACCCTGACCCGTGACAACGACCGCATGACGCTGGTCGTCGCCTTTAATTACGGCTCCCGCGACGAACTGGTCCGCGCCGCCCGTAGCCTGGCGACAGAGGTGGCCGCGGGGCGCCTCGATCCCGCCGCCATCGACGAGACGGCGCTCGCGGCGCGGCTGGATACCGCCGATCTCCCCGATCCCGAACTCGTCATCCGCACCTCCGGCGAGACGCGGATCTCTAACTTCCTGCTCTGGCAGGCGGCCTATGCCGAATTCGTCTTCACGCCGGTCCTCTGGCCCGATTTCGACCGCGCCGCCTTCGAGGAAGCGCTGGCGGAGTATGGCCGCCGCGAGCGCCGCTTCGGCGGTCTGGCCGAGCCGGTCGATCGCTCGGTGGGCGCGGCATGACAGGGCCTGCCGCCGGGCAGCCTCGAACCGGCCAGGGCGAGCTGCGGCTCAGGGTCATCTCCGCGCTGGTGCTGGCGGCGGTGGTGCTGCTCGTCACAGCCTGGGGCGGCTGGCCCTTCCGGGTGGTCTGGACGCTGGTTGCCGGACTGGTCGCCTTCGAATGGCTCTCGATCGCCGCCACCCGCGACCATGCGATCGCAGCCGCGGTCGGGGTCGTGATCGCCGGTCTGCTGCTCGGCTTCGCGCCGGTCAGTCAGCCGGCACTGGCCGGCGTCGCGGCACTCGCCGCTCTGGCCGGCGCGGTACTCACGCCGCGGATGCGTGGGCGGCTGCCGCTGGAGCTTTGCGGCGTTGCCTATGCGCTGGCCTTCTCCCTGATAGCCCCGGCGCTACGGGCTCAGCCCGGCATCGGCCTTTCTCTCGTCATCTGGAGCTTCGCCGTCGTCTGGTTCACGGACATCGCGGCCTATTTCACCGGTCGGCGCCTCGGCGGCCCCAAGCTGATGCCCAGCGTCAGCCCCGGCAAGACCTGGTCCGGCGCGATCGGCGGGACCCTGGCCGGAACGCTCTGCGGCTATGTCGTCTGGACGCTGACGCCCGCGGCCCAGCAGATCGTCGGGCCCTGGCCGGTCATCGCCGGCTCGCTCGCCGCCTCCGTCTTCAGTCAGATGGGCGACCTCTTCGAATCCGCGCTCAAGCGCCGCTTCGGCGCCAAGGATTCGAGCCGGCTCATTCCCGGCCATGGCGGTTTCCTCGACCGTCTCGACGGCTACTGGGCGGTATTGGTCTTCGCCGGCTTCGTCCTCTTCCTCGCCCATCTCTGACGCGGAACCGCGCATGCTTCGCACCGTTACGCTTCTCGGAGCGACCGGATCCATCGGCAAGTCGACGCGCGCCGTCGTGGCGGAGAATCCGGAGCGGCTGCGGATCGGGGCCGTGGTGGCCGGCCGCGATGTCGAGGCGCTGGCGCGGGTCGCGATCGAGACCGGCGCCTCTTTCGCGGCTCTCGCCGATGCGGCCGCGGGGCCGTCGCTCGCCGAAGCGCTGGCCGGTACCGGCATTGCTTCCGGTGCTGGCCTCCAGGCCGTGCTGGACGCCGTCGCGCGCGACGCCGACATCGTCGTCAGCGCGATCTCGGGGGCGGCGGGGCTGCAGGCGACCTTCGCGGCGCTGACGCCTGGTCGCGTCGTCGCGCTGGCCAACAAGGAGAGCCTCGTCTGCGCGGGCGCCGCGGTGATGGCGCGGGCTGCCGCTGTCGGTGCGCGCATCCTCCCGCTCGATTCGGAGCATAACGCCTTGCATCAGGTGCTGGGCGCCGAGCCGATCTCGGCGATCCGCAGCATGACGCTGACCGCCTCCGGCGGCCCGTTCCGGACCTGGAGCGCCGAGAGGATCGCCGCCGCACGGCCGGAAGAGGCGCTGGCGCATCCCAACTACGCGATGGGCGCCAAGATCACGATCGACTCGGCCAGCATGATGAACAAGGGGCTCGAACTGATCGAGGCCTGCTTCCTCTTCGGCCTGAGGCCCGACCAGCTCGAGGTCCTGGTGCACCCGCAGCAGCTCGTCCACGGGCTCGTCACCTTCCGCGACGGCTCGGTCAGCGCCGGCATGGCGTTGCCTGACATGCGCGTCGCCGTCGCCCACTGCCTGGGCATCGACGGCCGGCTCGACGCTCCGCCCGCCCGCTTCCTCGACCTCGCGCTCTCGGCGCCGTTGACCTTCGAGCGGCCGGATCTCGCGCGCTTTCCGGCGCTGGGCCACGCCATCGCCGCGCTCGCCGCGGGCGGGGCGATGCCGGCCGTGCTGAACGCCGCCAATGAGATCGCCGTCGCCGCCTATCTGGAGCGGCGCATCGGGTTTCCCGGCATCGCCGCGCTGGTCGAGGCGGTCTGCGCCGAATCCAAAGCAGCGCGCCCGGCGCCAGCGGATGTGGCGGAGGCTCTCGCCATTGACCATGAGGCGAGAAACCGCGCGCGGGCGCTCTTGTCGCAGGCCCCCTTCGCTGTCACTTAGGGACAGGCAGCAGGAGCTTCACATGGACTTCGTCACGACCCTCTGGAACGGCGGCGGCTCGCTGCTGAGCTATGTCGTTCCGTTCCTGTTCGTGCTCACCATCGTCGTCTTCGTCCATGAGCTCGGCCATTTCCTCGTCGCGCGCTGGTGCGGCGTCGACGTCAAGGTGTTCTCCATCGGCTTCGGGCGCGAGCTCTTCGGCTTCAACGACCGGCGCGGCACGCGGTGGCGTTTCGCGCTGATCCCGCTCGGCGGCTATGTGAAGTTTTCCGGTGACGCCGACGCCGCCTCCGCAGGGACCGATTCCGCCGAATTGCGCGCGATGACGCCGGAGGAGCGCGCGCGCTCCTTCCCCGCCCAGTCGATCGGCGAACGGGCCGCGATCGTCGCCGCCGGGCCGATCGCCAATTTCCTGCTCGCGATCCTGATCTTCGGCGCCACCGTCTACGCCTTCGGCAAGCCCGTCCTGGCCCCGCGCGTCGACCGCGTCGTCGCCGGCAGCGCCGCCGAGCGCGCCGGGTTGCAATCCGGAGACCTCGTCGTCTCGATCGAAGGGCGTCCGGTCAAGAGCTTCGCCGAGATGCAGCGCGTCATCTCGGCCCGGCCCGACGAGACCCTCTCGATCGTCGTCGACCGCGCCGGCAGCCTGCTGACCGTGCCGGTCACGCCGGTGCTCGTCGAACAGAGCACACCGCTAGGCAAGCAGCGCCTGGGCGTGGTCGGGATCCAGGCCTCGCGCCAGCCGAGTGACTGGACCACGCAGCGCTATGGTCTGCTCGAATCGGCGCAGGTCGGCGTCAGCGAGACCTGGTATGTGGTCGAGCGAACCTACGATTATCTCTCCAAGCTGGTGAGCGGCCGGGAATCGGTCGACCAACTCTCCGGCCCGATTCGGATCGCGCAGGTTTCGGGTGTCGTCGCCCATAACTCCGGCCTGATGGGGCTGATCAACCTCGCCGCCATCCTGTCGGTCTCGATCGGGCTGATGAACCTGTTCCCGATCCCGATGCTCGACGGCGGCCATCTCGTTTTCTACGCCATCGAGGCGGTCCGCGGCCGGCCGCTCAGCGACCGTGCCCAGGAGATCGGGTTCAGGCTGGGTCTCGGCCTCGTGCTGATGCTGATGCTTTTTGTCACCTGGAACGATCTGCTCCATGTCCGCTCGCTGCTCTGAAGGCAGGCGTACCGGGGAGCTCCCTGCCATCGGGCGAGGGCTGTTGGGCCGGGGCGGAGTCTTGCTCGGGCCTTAACGAATTGCGGAGTTTTCGAGCCGTCGCCACGGCCGATCCAGGGCGAGGGCGTTCGTCGCCAAGGGATTGCCGGTCCGCTTGTGCGCGGCTTTCCTGGTCGCTTTGCGGCAGAATCACGGCAAAGCGCGTGACCTCCGAGCAACGAGCGCTTCGAAAATATTTTGTTAACGACAATGCCCGTTTGCACCCTGCAGGAAACTTTGTAGAAGCGAATGGACTGCAATGTCGCCATGCGCCTCCCTGTCGGGTGGGTGCCCCCGCGAGCGGGGTGGTGACCTGAGAAATGGAATAGGCGACCCGATGACGTCGACCCAAAAGAGCCGGTCCATCAGAACGCGGCTCTCTCGATCAGTCGGACTTTCGGCCTTCATGGTGGCCGTGAGCGGTGGCGTGGTGTTCGCGCAGGCCGTGATTGTCCAGGGCAACCGGCGCGTGGATGCGGAGACCATCCGCTCCTATGCCGCCGGTCAGACCGCGCCGGAATCGATCCGGGAGAGCCTGCTGGCCACCGGCCTCTTCACCAGCGTCCAGGTGAGCCGTCGTGGCTCGCAGACCGTGATCTCGGTTCGCGAGGGCGATTCGATCAACCGCGTCGCCTTCGAAGGCAACCGTCGCCTGAAGAGCGAAGTGCTGCTGCAGCAGGTGCAGTCGAAGGCTGGCGGCCCGATGAGCCAGCAGCTCATCGATGCCGACGTCGCCCGTCTGCGCGAAGTCTATCGTCGCGCCGGCTACGGCCTGTCCTCGGTCAGCGGGCGCATCGCGCCGCTGCCGAACGGCCGTTCGGACGTGGTCTTCACGATCAACGAGAGCGGCAAGACCGGCGTCAAGTCGATCAATTTCGAAGGCAACCAGGTCTATTCGGATGGCCGCCTGCGCGGTCTGATGACGACGACCGAGTCGAACTTCCTGAGCTGGATCAAGACCTCGGACGTCTACGACCCCGAGCGCATCGCCTCGGACCTCGAGCTCGTGCGCCGCTTTTATCTGAAGAACGGCTATGCCGACTTCCAGATCCTGAGCAACACGGCCCGCTTCGACGAGACGGCCGGCGGCTGGGTGATCGACGTCACCGTTTCCGAGGGCGCCCAGTACAAGGTCGGTAACGTCGCGGTCGATTCAAGCCTGCGTGACATCGATCCCGGCGCGCTGCAGGGCTATGTCGTCACCTCGGTCGGCGACACCTACAATGCCGAGGCGGTCGAGAAGTCGCTGGTCAACCTCACCACCGAGGTGTCCCGTCGCGGCCATCCCTTCGCCCAGGTTCGCCCGCGTGGCGACCGCGATGCGAACGGTCGGCTCATCGGCATCACCTATGTCGTCGACGAGGGCCCGCGGGTCTATGTCGAGCGCATCAATGTGCGCGGAAACACCCGCACGCGCGATTACGTCGTGCGCCGCGAACTCGATCTCGGCGAGGGCGATGCCTACAACAAGGTCATGGTTGACCGCGCCGAGCGTCGCCTGAACAATCTCGGCTTCTTCAACAAGGTGCGCATCACCAACGAGCCGGGCTCCGCGCCCGATCGTGTGGTCGTGAACATCGATGTCGAGGACAAGGCCACCGGCTCGTTCTCGATCTCCGGCGGCTACTCGACCTCGGACGGCATCATCGGCGAAGTCGCGCTGTCGGAGTCGAACTTCCTCGGCCGCGGCCAGTTCGTCCGTATCGCGGGCACGCTCGGCCAGCGCACCCAGGGCGTCGATTTCTCCTTCACCGAGCCCTATTTCCTCGGTCGCCGCATTGCAGCCGGCTTCGATCTGTTCTCGAAGTTCAGCGACAACTACAACACCGGCCGCTTCGAGAGCCGCGTCACCGGCGGCACCGTCCGCCTGACCTTCCCGATCACGGAAGAGTTCTCGATCACGCCGCGCTACTCGATCTACTCGACCGAGATCGAGATCCCGAACACCAACACGCGGCCCTATAACGATTGTACCTTCCCGATCGCGGGCATCACGCCCGGTACGGCGGGTGCGATCGGCGCCAGCAGCACGATCAACTGCCTCACCAATGGCGAGGCGACGATCGCGGTGAAGGAAGCGCAGGGCACGACGCTGACCTCGCTCGTCGGCCTCGGCTTCAACTACAACTCGCTCGACAGCATCCAGAACCCGCGCAACGGCTTCGTCGCCGAGATCAAGCCCGAGATCGCCGGCCTCGGCGGCGACTCGAAGTTCCTGCGCATCTCCGCGGATGCGCGTTACTATCGCGAGATCTTCGATGACGTGGTCGGCTTCGTCCGCGTCCAGGGCGGCCATGTCCAGGCGACCAGCGGCAATCTCCGCATGATCGATCACTACTTCCTCGGACCGACCCTGGTGCGCGGCTTCGCCGCCTCCGGCATCGGCCCGCGCGACGTGCTGAACGATCCGACGGCCAACGCGCTCGGCGGCACCACCTATTTCGGTGGCACGCTGGAAGTGCAGTTCCCGATCTGGGGGCTGCCGCGCGATCTCGGCCTGCGCGGCGCGGTCTTCGCGGATGCGGGTACGCTGTTCAATTATGACGGCGGTTCGAGCGTGATCACCAACGGGGCCTTCACCGGCTGTCCGGCGGGCTCCGTGGCTCGTCAGTTCAACGTGGCGACCACCTCGGCCTACCAGAACAACGTGGCCTGCGTGCGCGACAAGAACGTCATCCGCTCCTCGGTCGGCGTCAGCCTCCTCTGGCAGTCGCCGCTCGGCCCGATCCGCTTCGACTATGCCTATGCGCTGTCGAAGGATGACGGCCAGTTCGGCACGGCGATCATCAACGGCCAGGCCGTCACCGCGAAATACGGCGGCGACCGCACCCAGGCCTTCCGCTTCTCGGGCGGCACCCGCTTCTGACGAGGCGGGGTGCCACCGCACCCCGCTCCGGACCCAACGATGTCAGAACCCCAATTCTTTCCGGCCGCGACCTCGCTCGACTTCGGCGAGGTCGCTTCCATTTCAGGGCTCACCCTTCCCGAGGGCGTCGACGCTTCGCGTCGCGTGACCGGTGCCGCCGCGCTCGAGCATGCCGGCCCGTCCGACATCGCCTATATGGACAATCCCAAATACACCGAGGCGCTGGCGTCCACCGCGGCAGGGCTCTGCCTGGTGTCGCCACGCTTTGCGGAGCGGGTTCCGGCCGGCACCACCGCGCTGGTCTCGCCGGCGCCCTACCATGCCTTCGCGAAGGTCCTAGCCCGCTTCTTCCCGGCCGCGCTCAAGCCCGGCTCGGTGTTCGGTTCGCAGGGCGTCGCGCCCGGCGCCTTCGTTCACGCCACGGCGGTCCTCGAGGCCGGCGTTACGGTCGATCCCGGCGCGGTCATCGGGCCCGGCGCGGAGATCGGCGCTGGCACGGTCGTCGCCTCGCATGCGGTCGTCGGTCCGCAGGTCCGCATCGGCCGCAACTGCTCGATCGGGGCGGGCTGCACGCTTCAGGCGGCGCTGATCGGAAACCGCGTCATCATCCACCCGGGCGTCCGCATCGGGCAGGATGGGTTCGGTTTCGCCATGAGCCCGAGGGGCCACATGAAGGTGCCGCAGATCGGCCGCGTCATCATTCAGGACGATGTCGAGATCGGCGCCAACAGCTGCATCGACCGGGGCGCCAGCCGCGACACGGTGATCGGCGAGGGCACCAAGATCGATAACCTCGTCCAGATCGGCCACAACGTCGTCGTCGGGCGCCACTGCGTCATCGTCTCCCAGGTCGGCATCGCCGGTTCGTCGACGCTGGAGGACTTCGTCGTGCTCGGGGGCCAGGTCGGTCTCGCAGGTCACCTGACGATCGGCATGGGCGCGCAGGTCGCGGCCCAGAGCGGCGTCGCCGGCGACGTGCCGCGGGGCGCGAAATATGGCGGCTACCCGGCCCAGCCGGCGCTGAACTGGGCTCGCGAGAGCGCGATGCTGAAATCCCTGCTGGCCAACCGCGGCAAGGGCAAGTCCCAGGGCTGAGCCGGCGAGACGGCATGGCCCGGCAGTTGGCCTCGCCGCCTCTGGCGGCTAGAAGCAACCGGTGATGCGGAGCAGGCTCCGCGCGGGAGAGACGAGACGATGACCGAGGCGACGACGACGCTGGGTGTGGCCGACATCCAGAGGATCATGGCCTGCATTCCGCATCGCTACCCCTTCCTGCTGGTCGACCGCGTCGTGGAGATCAACGGCGACGAATCGGGCGTCGGCATCAAGAACGTGACGATCAACGAGCCGCAGTTCACTGGGCATTTCCCGGAGCGGCCGGTATTTCCCGGTGTGCTGATGATCGAGGCGATGGCCCAGACGGCGGGCGTCCTCGTGGTCAACGCCCGCGGCAGCGAGGACACCGCCGTCCGCAGCGTGCTCTTCACCACCATCGACAACGCCAAGTTCCGCAAGCCGGTCGGGCCTGGCGACACGCTGCGCTTCCACCTCACCAAGGTCGCCCGCAAGCGCAACATCTATTTCTACCGCGGCGAGGCGCGGGTCGATGGTGCGCTCGTGGCCGAGGCCGATCTCTCGGCGATGGTCGTCTGATGAAGGTCCGCGAGAGCAGGACGGCCGCGGCCGTGAGTGTCAGGTCATGAGTGCAACGATCCATCCCATGTCGGTGGTCGACCCGGCCGCGAAGATCGCGGCCGGCGTCACAATCGGCCCCTTCTGCTCCGTTGGTCCCGATGTCGTCCTCGAAGAGGGCGTCGAGCTGATCAGTCATGTCGCCGTGGCCGGCCGCACCACGGTCGGTGCGCGCACCAAGATCTATCCCTTCGCCTCGATCGGCCACCCGCCGCAGGATGTGAAGTACAAAGGCGAGCCATCGACGCTGACGATCGGCGTCGACTGCCTGATCCGCGAAGGCGTGACGATGAATCCCGGGACCGAGGGCGGCGGTATGAAGACGACGGTCGGTGACCGCTGCTTCTTCCTGGCGAACTCGCATGTCGCGCACGACACATCGATTGGCGACAACGTCATCTTCTCGAACAACGTCATGTGCGCCGGCCATGTGAAGGTCGGCAATTTCGTCATCGTCGGCGGCGGCACCGGCCTGCACCAGTTCATCCGGGTCGGCGACCACGCCTTCATCGGCGGCGGCGCGGGTGTGATGCACGACGTCATTCCCTTCGGGCTTGTGCGCGACAACCCGGCTCATCTCGCCGGGCTCAATCTGGTCGGCCTGCGCCGCCGGGGCTTCACCCGCGAGCAGATCCACGAGTTGCGCCGGGCCTACCGTCTGCTCTTCGCGGACGAGGGCACGCTCTCGGAGCGGGTCGAGGACGTTGCCAATGAATTTGCGGCCCACCCGCTGATCCACGAGATCCTCGACTTCATCCGCAGCGGCGGCGAGCGCGCCATCTGCGTGCCGCACGACGTCAACGCGCCCGATCGGTGAGCGAGACCCAGGCCGTCACGCCGTCGACGCGCGGCCCGCTCGCCATCATCGCCGGGGCGGGCGATTTTCCGCCGCGTCTCGCCGCGATCGCGGCCGGGCAAGGGCGGCCGGTCTATGTGGCCGCTCTCGACGGCGCGGCCGATCCGACAGCCTTCGGAGCGGCCGAACTGAACATCTATCGGCTCGGGCAGCTCGGTCGCCTTCTCGATGAGCTCCGGCGCCGCGAAGTGGTCGAACTCGTCCTGATCGGGAGCCTGCCGCGGCCGAGTTTCGCCGCGTTGCGCCCCGAAGCCTCCACGCTGAAATACCTGCCGCATTTCGCGAAGGCGTTTCGGGGCGGCGACGATCATCTGTTGCGCGGCGTCGTGAGCTTCTTCGAGGGTCAGGGCTTCACCGTCCATGGCCCGGCCGACATCGCCCCGGCCATGACCGCGCCGGCCGGCGCGCTTGGCCGCCGAGCGGCGTCGCCGGACCAGAAGACGCTGATCGCGCGCGGCTTCGAGCTTTTGGCCGCGCTTTCCCCCTTCGATGTCGGCCAGGCCGCCATCCTCGCCGACCATCGCGTCATCGCCATCGAGGCGGCGGAGGGGACGGATGCCATGATCCGCCGCGTCGCGGAGATGGTCGCCTCGGGCCGGCTGCGCATCGCCAAGGGCGACGGCGTGCTGGTGAAGGCGCCCAAGGACGGGCAGGATCTGCGCGTCGATATGCCGGCGATCGGCCCGCAGACGCTGCGCCTGGCTGCGGAAGCCGGGCTCTCGGGCATCGGCCTGCGCGCCGGGCGTGTTCTCATCGGCGATGGTGCGGCTCTGGGCAAGCTGGCCGACCAGGCCGGGCTCTTCGTCGAGGGCGTGCCATGACGACCCCCTTCCGCCTCGCCATCGTGGCGGGCGAGGCTTCGGGCGATGCGCTGGCTCTGCGGTTCCTTGAGACCCTGCGTCGCCGTCTGGCGCCGCGGGAGGTGATCGTGACCGGCGTCGGCGGCGAAGCCCTCATCGCGGCCGGGCTGACGCCGCTCTTCCCGCAGGCCGACATCGCCGTGATGGGCTTCGGACCGGTCGTTGCGCGGCTGCCCTTGCTGCTGCGCCGCATGGAGGATGCCGCACGCGGCATCACCCGCTTCGCGCCGGATCTCCTGCTGACGATCGACGCACCCGATTTCGGCCTGCGCGTGGCCAAAAAGGTGCGCGCCCGCGCGCCGGACATTGCCATCGCCCATTGGGTCTGCCCCAGCGTCTGGGCGTGGCGCTCCGGCCGGGCGCGGCGCATGAAGCCGCATGTCGACCGCATCCTGGCGCTGCTGCCCTTCGAGCCGGCGGCGCTGGAGCGGCTGCAGGGTCCGCCGACCATCTATGTCGGCCACCCGCTGATCGAGCGGCTGGACGTGTTGCGGCCTGACGCGGCGGAGGCAGCGAGGCGGGCTGACGCCGCATCGCCGGTCGTGCTGGTTTTGCCCGGCAGCCGCCGCTCCGAGATCCGGCATCTGATGCCGGTCTTCGGCGAGGCGGTCGCCAGAGTCGCCGCCATGCGGCCGGGGGCGCGCTTCGTCCTGCCGGCTGTCTCGCATCTGCATGACGAGATCGCACAGGCGGCGTCGGGCTGGGCCCATCGGCCCGAGATCGTCACCGGCGAGGCGGCAAAGCTCACGGCGTTCCGCAGCGCGCGCGCGGCGCTGGCGGCTTCCGGCACCGTGACCCTGGAACTGGCTCTGGCGCAGGTACCGACCGTGGCGGCCTATCGCGGCGCAGGTTGGGAGGCCGCGATCGCGCGGCGTCTGATCAAATTGCCCAGCGTGATCCTGCCCAATCTGATCCTCGGCCGCAGCGTCGTGCCCGAGTTCATCCAGGAGGATGCGACGGCGCAGACGCTGGCGGACCGGCTCGAAGCCGCCCTGGCGGAGGGTGAAGACCGGGAACGCCAACTCGCCGGCTTCGCCGAGGTCGAGGCGATCATGCGCTCGGCCGGGGAAAGTCCGGCTGCCAACGCGGTCGAGGCCGCGCTGGCGCTGGTGGCAAGCCGCGGGCCGGGCGGCCCGCGCGGCGGTTGAGCCTCACTCGAGCGCGGCGCCCGACGCCTTGGCGATCGGGAACCACTTGGCCACCTCGACCTTGACGTGCTCGCCCAGCGCCTCCGGCGTCGAGCCGACGATCTCGGCGCTGACATCGTTGAGCCGCTGCTTGACCGTGGCGTCCTTCAACGCGTCATTGGCTGCCTTGTTGAGCTTCGCCACGATGTCGGCCGGCATCTTCGCCGGTCCGAACAGCGCGTTCCAAGTATAGGTCTCGTAGCCGGCGAGACCACCCTCGGCGATGGTCGGCAAATCCGGGAAGGAGGCGACGCGGTTCTTGGTCGTGACGCCGATCGCCCGCAGCTGGCCGTTGCGGATGAACTGCGCGGAGGAGGGCAGGTTGTCGAACATGATCGGCACCGCACCCGCGACCACGTCGTTCAGGGCGGGGCCCGCACCACGATAGGGGACGTGATTCATCTGCACGCCGCCGATCGACTTGAACAGCTCACCGGAGAGGTGCAGCGGCGTGCCGACGCCGGAGGAGGCGTAGGAGTATTTGCCCGGATTGGCCTTCAGCACCGCGATGACCTCTTGGACGGTCTTGGCCGGGAAGCTCGGATGCACGACCATGACGTTCGGCACCACCGCGAGCAGCGAGATCGGGGTGAAGTCCTTGACCGGATCGAAGGTGACGGTCTTCAGGATTGCCGGGTTGAGGGCATGGGTCGAGATCGTCCCCATCAGGATCGTATAGCCATCCGGCGTCGCGCGGGCGACCGCGGTCGAGCCGACATTGCCGCCGGCGCCGGCGCGATTCTCGATCACGACCGACTGGCCGAGCAGCTCGCCCATCTTCTGGCCGACGAGGCGCGCGACGATGTCGGTCGAGCCGCCGGCGGCGAAGGGAACGATCAGGTTGATCGGGCGAGCGGGGAAGGCCGCCTGGGCCTGCGCCTGGCCGCCGGCGAGGGTCAGGGCCGAGGCGCCGGCGAGGAAGCCGCGCCGGGAGAGATCATGCGGATGGGACAAGAGACGGTTCTCCGAGGGTTTGGAGAACTTTAGCGCGAGGCTGCTTTTCGTCACCTGCAGGCGTGCGATCAATCATCTGAAACAATGAAGGGGCGCGACGGCAAGCCGTGGCGCCCCTTCGGAAATTGTCGTCGACGGGTTGCGGCTCAGCGCCGGCCGATCGGCGTGTATTCGCGCTGCGGCGAGCCGGTGTAGAGCTGGCGCGGACGGCCGATGCGCTGGGACGGATCCTCGATCATCTCCTTCCACTGCGCGATCCAGCCGACCGTGCGGGCGAGGGCAAACAGCGCCGTGAACATCGAGGTCGGGAAGCCCATCGCCTTCAGGGTGATGCCCGAGTAGAAGTCGATATTCGGGTAGAGCTTCTTCTCGATGAAGTAGCTGTCCGAAAGCGCGATCCGCTCGAGCTCGATCGCGACGTCGAGCAGCGGATCGTCCTTGATGCCGAGCTCGTTGAGGACCTCATGCGTGGTCTTCTGCATGATCTTCGCGCGCGGGTCGTAGTTCTTGTAGACCCGGTGGCCGAAGCCCATCAGGCGGAAGGGGTCGTTCTTGTCCTTCGCCTTGGCGATGTATTTCGGGATGTTCTCGACCGAGCCGATCTCCTCCAGCATCTTCAGCGCCGCCTCATTGGCGCCGCCATGGGCGGGGCCCCAGAGGCAGGCCGTGCCGGCCGCGATGCAGGCGAAGGGATTGGCGCCCGAGGAGCCGGCGAGCCGGACCGTCGAGGTCGAGGCGTTCTGCTCGTGGTCGGCATGCAGGATGAAGATGCGGTCGAGCGCGCGCGACAGCACCGGATTGACCTTGTACTCCTCCGCCGGCACCGCAAAGCACATGCGCAGGAAGTTCGAGGTGTAGTCGAGCGAGTTCAGCGGATACACGAAGGGCTGGCCGACGGTGTACTTGTAGGCCATCGCCGCCAGCGTCGGGATCTTCGCGATCATCCGCATCGAGGCGACCATGCGCTGATGCGGGTCCGAGATGTCGGTCGAGTCGTGATAGAAGGCCGACATCGCGCCGATCGAGCCGACCATGACCGCCATCGGATGCGCGTCGCGGCGGAAGCCCTGGAAGAAGCGGGCCATCTGCTCGTGCACCATGGTGTGGCGCGTCACGCGATAGTCGAAATCGGCCTTCTGCGCGGCGGTCGGCAGTTCGCCTTCCAGCAGCAGATAGCAGGTCTCGAGGAAGTCGCCATGCTCGGCGAGCTGCTCGATCGGGTAGCCGCGATAGAGCAGCACGCCCTCGTCGCCGTCGATATAGGTGATCTGCGACTCGCAGCTCGCCGTCGAGGTGAAGCCGGGATCGTAGGTGAACATCCCCGTCTGGGCGTAGAGCTTGCCGATGTCGATGACGGACGGGCCGATCGAACCCGTCTTGATCGCCATATCGACGGTCTTGCCGTCGACCTGAAGCTGGCTGGTGGTTCCGCTCATCGATACCGATCCTTTCAGGCTCGCTGCTTTTCAGGCGGGGTCGCGCTCGGTCCGTTCACGGGCATCCATGAGGCCTGTCCGTCGTCAGAGCGAACCGACATGACGCTGTCGTGTCGGTGCGGGCGAGGGCAGGTGGGCAGAGCGGTTCATCCGACTGATTTTCAAGCAATATTTATGCCCGCCCCGGCTCTCGCCGCAGCGGCCATGTCCGGCGTCACTAGACCATTTGCAGACCCGGTTCAACCGAGCCTAAAGACGGTCCGTACCGCGTCTTGCTCAGCCCTGATCGGCCAGGCGAGCAAGGGTTTCCTCGCGCCCCAGAACCGCCATCACATCGAACAGGCCAGGCGACATGGCGCGGCCCGTCAGTGCAGCGCGCAGGGGCTGCGCCGCCTGGCCGAGCTTGAGCCCATGCGCCTCGGCATAGCCGCGCACGGCGGCTTCCAGCGCCTCGACCGACCAGTCGTTGATGGCGGCGAGCGCCTGGGCGAGGCCGGGAAGCCGCTGGCGGCCGGCCTCGTCCAGCAGCGCCGCCGCCTTGGCGTCGAGCTGAAGCGGCCGGGCCGCGTAGAGGTAATAGGCGCTGTCGAGCAGCTCAACGAGCGTCTTGGCGCGCTCCTTCAGCCCCGGCATCGCGGCGAGGAAGCGCGCCTCCAGCTCCGGTGACAGGGTCGGGCCCAGCCCGCGCGGCGGCCCGATCTCCGGCAGGATCACCTTCAGCGCCTCGAGCAGGTCGCTGTCCGCGGACTGGCGCATATAGAGCCCGTTCAGGCTCTCGAGCTTGGCGAAGTCGAATCGCGCGGCGGAGCGACCGATCGAGCCGAGGTCGAACAGCTCGATCATCTCCTGCGTCGAGAATATCTCCTGGTCGCCATGGCTCCAGCCGAGGCGCAGCAGATAATTGCGCAACGCCACCGGCAGGTACCCCATCTCGCGATAGGCATCGACGCCGAGCGCGCCGTGGCGCTTCGAGAGCTTGGCGCCGTCCGGGCCATGGATCAGCGGGATATGCGACATGCTCGGGACCTTCCAGCCCAGCGCCTGGTAGATCTGGGTCTGGCGCGCGGCGTTGGTCAGGTGATCGTCGCCGCGGATGACATGGGTCACGCCCATGTCGTGGTCGTCGACCACCACGGCGAGCATATAGGTCGGGTTGCCGTCGGAGCGCAGCAGCACGAGGTCGTCGAGATTCTCGTTCTGCCAGACGACGCGGCCCTGCACCTCGTCCTCCACGACCGTCTCACCGGTCTGCGGCGCGCGCAGGCGGATCACGGGCTTCACGCCCTCGGGCGCCGTGGCGGGATCGCGGTCGCGCCAGCGCCCGTCATAGCGCATGGGCTTGCCGGCAGCCTTGGCCTGCTCGCGCATCTCGTCGAGCTCGGCCGGCGTCGCATAGCAGCGATAGGCATGGCCGCTGGCCAGCATCTGATGCGCCACCTCGCGGTGCCGCTCGGCGCGGGCGAACTGGTAGACGGTCTCGCCGTCCCAATCGAGGCCGAGCCATTTCAGCCCGTCGAGGATGGCGCCGATCGCGGCCTCGGTCGAGCGCTCGCGGTCGGTGTCCTCGATGCGCAGCAGCATCTTGCCGCCATGGCGGCGGGCATAGAGCCAGTTGAACAGCGCCGTGCGTCCGCCGCCGATATGCAGGAAGCCGGTGGGCGAGGGCGCAAAGCGCGTGACGACAGCATCGCTCATGGATGGCAGGGCTCCGGCGGGACCTCGGGAGAAGGACCCTGAAAGGGGCGGGAAAAGATCGAGCGGCACGCCCTGTCGCAGCGCGTACCGAAGCGGACATGACATCCGGCGCGGCCCCTGTAACATGCCTGAGCCGCCGCCGTTAAGGGCCAGTTCGAAGCCCGGCGCGCCGGCGCAGGACGGGGCAGGCCATGACGCCGACGCCGCCAGGGCAGGGGGAGCGGGTGCCGCGGCGCGGGGCGCTGGCGGCCGCCCTCGCATGGCGCCGCCCCGAGGGTCGCTTCGGCGGCATCAGGTTCGGCCTGGCGCTCGCCGACCTGCGCAACGCCGTGCTGGCCGCCTTGTCGCGCGAGGCCGAGCGGCGCCGGCTCTTCCTCTGGCTGCCGGTGGCGATGGGCATCGGCATCCTGCTCTATTTCGCCGCCGATGCGGAGCCGGCGCTCTGGGCACCGGCGACGGGGTTCGTTCTCGCCGCGGTCGCTGCGGCGCTGCTGGGGCGGCGCCCGCGCCTCGCCTGGGTCTGCCTCGCTGTCGCGGCCCTGTTCGCCGGCTTTGCCGCCGCGGCCTGGCGCACGGCGACGATCGCCGCGCCGATGCTGGAGCGGCCGCGCACCGGGCAGGTCACCGGTTTTGTGGAATCGGTCGAGGCGCGCGATGCCGGAGCCCGTCTGGTCATCCGCGTGACGGGGATCGCGGGGCTCGACCGGCCGCTCTGGCCGAAGCGGGTGCGGGTCAACATCAGGGCGGGGACGGTGGCCCCCGGGGACCATGTCGCGGCGGTGGCAAGGCTGCTGCCGCCGCCGGGGCCGGCGAGGCCGGGCGGCTATGATTTCGGCCGCGACGCCTTTTTCCGCGGCCTCGGCGCCGTGGGCAGCATCGCCGGCAAGATAGCCCTGACGCCGCCGCCGCATCCGCCGGACTGGGATCTGCGGCTGGCGGCGGCGATCGACGGCGCCCGCAATGCCCTCACCCAGCGCATCGCCTCGGTCGCCGGCGGGCAGGCAGGGGCGATGGCGGCGGCGCTGGTCACCGGCAAGCGCGGGCTGATCACCGAAGCCACCAATGCCGATCTGCGCGCGGCCGGGATCTACCACATCGTCTCGATCTCCGGGCTCCACATGGTGCTCGCGGCGGGCACGATCTTCTGGCTGGTGCGGGCGCTGCTCGCCCTCTCGCAGACGCTGGCGCTGCGCCTCCCGGTCAAGAAGATCGCCGCCCTCGCGGCTATGGCAGGCTCGGTCGCCTATTGCGTCTTCTCGGGTTCCGAGGTTGCGACCGTGCGCTCGCTGATCATGACGCTGGTGATGCTGGGCGCGATCCTGGTCGATCGCCCGGCGCTGAGCATGCGCAATCTCGCGCTGGCGGCGATGATCGTGCTGCTGCGCGAGCCGGAGGCGCTGCTGGGGCCGAGCTTCCAGATGTCCTTCGGTGCCGTGGCGGCGCTGATCGCCTTCGCCGAGCGCTGGGAGGAGCGCGGCCGGACGCAGCCGCCGCCCGCACTGCCCTGGCCGCTGCGTCCGCTCTGGATCGCGGCCTGCGGCATCGTCGTCACGACGCTCCTCGCCACGGCGGCGACGGCGCCCTTCGGCGCCTATCACTTCCAGACCTTCAACCCCTTCGGGCTGCTGGGTAACGCGCTGGCACTGCCCTTCGTCTCGCTCTTCGTCATGCCGGCCGCCGTCTTCGGGGTGCTCGCCTACCCCTTCGGGCTGGACGCGCCGGCCTGGTGGCTGATGGGCCTGGCCTCGGAGGTGGTGCTCACGCTGGCGCATTGGGTCGCGACGATCGACCACTCGACCCTGGTGCTCGCTGCCTTCGGCCCGGCCGCGCTCGGCTGCTTCGCCGCCGCGCTACTCTGGGCAACGCTGTGGACAACGAAGCTGCGACTGTTGGCCATCCTGCCGCTGGTCGGGGGCGTCGCCGTCGCGGCCAAACCGGAGAAGCCGGCGATCCTGGTTGAGCGCGACGGTTCGGGGATCGCGGTGCGCGGCAAGGACGGCCTGCTGGTGATCGCCGGCAAGCCGAGCCGCTTCGTCCTGCAGCAATGGCTGACGGCGGATGGTGACGGCCGCCAACCCGACGACCCCTCGCTGCGCAAGGGCGCAGCCTGCGATGCGCGCGGCTGCGTCCTGACCACGAAAGAGGGCCACAGCATCGCCTATGCGCAGGACCGGCTCGCCATCATCGAGGATTGCCGCCGTGCCGATGTGGTGGTGACGCCGATTCCCTGGACGGCGGCCTGCCGCGCGCGGCTGATCGACCGGATGACGCTGCAGCGCGATGGCGCGACAGCCCTGGTTCGGACGCGCTCCGGCTGGCAAAATCACGCGGCGCAGGATGCGGGCGACCGGCCCTGGAGCCGCCGGCGTCCCCAGCCCGCGCCGACAACTGCGGGCCCGGCTGGGCCGCCACCGGCCGAGGAGGCGCCCGATACCGAGCGCCTGCCCTAGCGCCGGCCCGTCAGTAGCGCCGCATCAGATTGACAAGCCGACCCTGGATCTTGACCCGGTCCGGTCCCAGCACCCGCGTCTCGTAAGCCGGATTGGCTGCCTCCAGCGCGATCGAGGAGCCCCGCTTGCGCAGCCGCTTCAGCGTCGCCTCCTCGTCGTCGATCAGGGCGACGATGATATCGCCGGTATTGGCGGTGTCCTGGCGCCGGATCACCACCGTGTCGCCGTCGAGAATGCCGGCCTCGACCATCGAGTCGCCGCGGACCTCCAGCGCGAAGTGCTCGCCCGAGCCGAGCATGTCGGCTGGGAGGGCGACGCTGTGGCTGCGGCTCTGGATCGCCGAGATCGGCGTGCCCGCCGCGATGCGGCCCATGACGGGGATCGCGATCGTGTTGCGGGCGTCTTCTGGCACCGCCTCGACCGGGCGTGCCCGGCCGGGCAGCCCATCCTTGGCCGAGGGTGTCTCCTTGCCGAGCCCGCCCTGGACGATGGAGGGATTGAAGCGGCGCGCGCCGCCCTGGAGGCCACCACCCGCGCCATCCGGCAGCTTGATCACTTCGAGCGCCCGTGCCCGGTTCGGCAGGCGGCGGATGAAGCCGCGTTCCTCGAGGGCCATGATCAGGCGGTGGATGCCGGATTTCGACTTGAGGTCGAGCGCGTCCTTCATTTCGTCGAAGGAGGGAGGGACGCCGCTCTCGCGCAGGCGCTCATGGATGAAGCGAAGCAGTTCGAACTGTTTGCGTGTCAGCATGATCCCCGCCGGCGCTCTGAAATCTGCCGATCATCGCAGATTCGAAACAAATCACGAACACCATACCCGTTCGCGTTGTGTTCCGCAAGCCGATGCGCCAGCCCGCGACCTATCGCAGACGAATGAAGCGGCAGGGATCGCCCTTGCGGGCCGCCGGCGCGAAAACCGGGCGGATCGCCAGCGCCTGCGCCCTCGCGAGCAGGCCGAGCATCGAGGAATCCTGCCGCTCGAACGGCGTCGCCTCCCAGCCGGCCTCGGTCAGGATCAGGCTGGAGCGCAGATAATCCTCGCGCTCGTCATTGGCAGCCATGTCGCGGCCCAGAACCCCGGGCTCGCTGCGGTCGCGCTCGGGCGAGGGCATGCCGAGCAGCGCCTCGATCACCGGCACCACGAAGAGATGCCCGCAGACGATCGACGACACCGGATTGCCGGGCAGGCCGATCGCCACCATCGCGCCGAGGCGGCCGGTCATCATCGGCTTGCCCGGCCGCATCGCGATCTTCCAGAAGCCGAGATCCATGCCGGCGCGCTTCAGCGCCTCCTGGACGAGGTCATGGGCACCGACGGAGGCGCCGCCCAGCGTCACCAGCACATCCGCGCCAGCGTCCCGCGCCTGCCCGATCCGCGCGGCGAGATCGGCATGGTCGTCGCGGGCGATGCCGAGATCGAGCACGCTCCCGCCCGCCTGCTCGACCAGCGCGGCCAGCGCAAACGAGTTGGAGGCGACGATCTGGTCGGGCCCGACCGGCTCGCCCGGCGGCACGAGCTCGTCGCCGGTGGCGAGGATCGCCACCAGCGGCTTGCGGCGCACCGCAAGCGCGGGGTGGCCAGCGGCGGCGGCGAGCCCGAGCGCGGCGCTGTCGAGCCGGGTGCCGGCCGCGAGCAGCTGGTCGCCCTCGCTGAAGTCGAGCCCGGCCTTGCGAATGAATTTGCCCTTGGGCGCGCCCTCGCGAACGGTGATCGCGGCCGAGCCGACACCGTCGGCGTTCTCCTGGATCAGGATGGTGTCGGCGCCCTCGGGGATCGGCGCACCCGTGAAGATCCGAACCGCCTCGCCGGCCGCGATGCTGCCGCCGAAGGAGCGCCCGGCCGCGGATTCGCCGAGAACGCGCAGTTCGGTGCCGGGCGTGAGGTCGTCGGCCCGCACCGCATAGCCGTCCATGGCCGAATTGGCGAAGGACGGCTGTGTCCTGAGCGCCGCGAGATCGGCCCCGAGCACGCGCCAGGCGCAGTGCGCCAGCGGCAGGGTCTCGACGGGCGTGGGGCCGGGCACGCTGTCGAGCAGCGCGCGCAGCGCGACGGGAACCGGCGTCAGCGCCATCAGCCCTCCCCCCCTTCCACCTCGTAAGTGCCCGACTTGCCGCCGGATTTGTGCAGCAGCTTGATGCCCTCGATCCGCATGCCGCGGTCGGCCGCCTTGACCATGTCGTAGACGGTCAGGCAGGCGACGCTGACGGCGGTCAGCGCCTCCATCTCGACGCCGGTCTGGCCCTTCACCTTGACCTCGGCGCGCACCTGGATGCCGGGCAGGGCCTCGTCGATGGCGAGATCGACCGCGATCTTGGTGATCAGCAGCGGGTGGCAGAGCGGGATCAGCTCATGACTGCGCTTGGCGGCCATGATGCCGGCGAGCCGCGCCGTCCCGAGCACGTCGCCCTTCTTGGCGTCGCCGGCGCGCACGATCGCCAGCGTCTCGCGCTGCATCACCACGCAGCCTTCCGCGATGGCGACGCGAGAGGTCTCGGCCTTGTCGCCGACATCGACCATATGCGCCTGGCCCTGCGCGTCGAGATGGCTGAGCCCGCTCACGCGGCGCTCTCCTGGGCGTGGCCCGTGAGGAGTTCGCGCGTCGCGGCCGTCACATCGGCCTGCCGCATCAGGCTCTCGCCGACCAGGAAGGTGCGGACGCCGGCGCCGTTGAGCCGGCCGATATCGGCATGGCTGAAGATGCCGCTCTCGCTGATGACGATCCGGTCGGCCGGCACGCGCGGCGCCAGCCGCTCGGTCACCGCGAGATCGACGGTGAAATCGCGCAGATCGCGGTTGTTGATGCCGAGCAGGCGGCTCTTCAGCGCCAGCGCGCGGTCGAGTTCCGCATCGTCATGGACTTCGACCAGCACATCCATGCCGAGATCGAAGGCGGTGGTCTCCAGCGCGCGCGCCGTGGCGTCGTCGACGCCCGCCATGATGATCAGGATGCAATCCGCCCCCCAGGCCCGCGCCTCGTAGACCTGATAGGGATCGTAGAGGAAATCCTTGCGCAGCACCGGCAGCCCGGAGGCCGCGCGCGCCTGCAGCAGGAATTCCGGCCGGCCCTGGAAGGAGGGGCCATCGGTCAGGACGGAGAGGCAGGCGGCCCCGCCGGCGGCGTAGGCGCGCGCCAGCACGGGCGGGTCGAAATCGGCGCGGATCAGCCCCTTGGAGGGCGAGGCCTTCTTGATCTCGGCGATCAGCGCCGGCTGGCCGGCGGTGTGCTTTGCGGCCAGCGCATCGGCGAAGCCGCGCGTCGGCCCGGCGTCACGCGCCAGCACCTCGATCCGGTCCTGCGGGATCGCCAGTTTGGCGGCCGCGATCTCCTGGCGCTTATAGGCCTCGATCTTCGCGAGAATGTCGCTCATCAGGGCCTCACGCGTTCGAGCTGGCGACGAGGGCGGCCAAGGTCGCCTTGGCCTTGCCGCTGTCGAGCGCCGCATTCGCCTGCGCGAAGCCGTCGCGCAGATCGCCCGCCCGGCCGGCGACCAGCAGTGCCGCGGCGGCGTTGAAGGCGGCGATGTCGCGGAAGGCGGTCTTCTGCCCATCGAGCACGGCGCGCAGTGCCTCGGCATTCTGCGCCGGCTCGCCGCCGCGCAGATCCTCCGGCCTGGCGCGGGCCAGCCCGACATCCTCGGGCGAGATCTGGAAGCTCTCGATCCGGCCATTGTCCAGCGAGACCACGCGGGTCGGACCCGTCGTGGTGATTTCGTCGAGCCCGTCGGACCCATGAACGGCCCAGACCCGCGTCGAGCCGAGGCTCGCCAGCACCTTCACCATCGGCTCGAGCCAGGTCTCCGAGAAGGCGCCGATCAACTGCTTCCTGACGCCGGCCGGGTTGGAGAGCGGGCCGAGCAGGTTGAAGATCGTGCGCGTGCCGAGTTCGACCCGCACCGGCGCGACGTGGCGCATCGAGGCGTGATGCGTCGGCGCGAACATGAAGCCGACGCCGGCCTGCGCGATGCAGCGCGCCGTCGCCGCCGGGTCGAGCCCGACCTTGACGCCGAGCGCCATCAGCACGTCGGCGGTGCCGGTCTTGGAGGAGGCGGCGCGGTTGCCATGCTTGGCGACCGGGACGCCGCAGGCGGCGGTGATGATCGAGGCCAGCGTCGAGACGTTGTAGGAGCCCGAGGAATCCCCGCCCGTGCCGACGATATCGATGGCGTCGGCGGGTGCCTCGACCGTCAGCATTTTGCCGCGCATCGCGCCGACCGCGCCGGTGATCTCCTCGGTGGTCTCACCGCGCACCCGCAGCGCCATCAGGAAGGCGGCCGCCTGCGCATTGGTGACGCCGCCGGAGAGGATGGTGTCGAAGGCGTCGCGCGCCTCGTCCCGCGACAGCGAGGCGCCGGTCGCGACCTTGGCGATGAAGGGCTTGAAATCGTCCATGATGACTCTGCGGAAAACGGGCGATCGGGAAAGGCGGCTTGTGCGGGCCGGCGCTCAGTCGGCCTCGACGAGCGCGGCGGGGGCATGGTCGCGCTGCCATCGCTCCGCGAGGTCGAGGAAATTGCGCAGGATCGTGGCGCCATGCTCGGAGGCGATGCTCTCGGGGTGGAACTGGACGCCATGGACCGGCAGGCTGCGATGCGACAGCGCCATGATCAGTCCGTCCTGCGTCTCCGCCTCGATCGTCAGATCGGCCGGGCAGGTATCGCGCGCGACGACCAGCGAATGATAGCGCGTCGCCTGCAGCGGGCCGTTGATGCCGCGGAACAGACCCCGCGCCCTATGTTGGACGGCCGAGACCTTGCCGTGCATCGGCAATGGTGCGCGCACCACGTCGCCGCCAAACACCTGGCCGATCGTCTGCAGCCCGAGGCAGACGCCGAAGATCGGCTTGCGCGGCGCGCCCTCGCGGACGAGATCGAGGCAGATGCCGGCCTCGTTGGGCGTACAGGGGCCGGGCGACAGCACGATCGCGTCATGGTCGCCCGCGAGCGCCTCTTCGACGGTGAGCGCATCGTTGCGACGCACCTCGACCTCGGCCCCGAGCCCGCCGATCAGGTGAACCAGGTTCCAAGTGAAGCTGTCGTAATTGTCGATCAGCAGGATGCGCATCGGCTCGAGCCACGGATTTCGGGCCCCGGTCATGCACGGTCGGGGGCGGGCTGGTCAAGGTTGCGCGCCTCAGACGCGCGCGCCCCGCGGCATCCCGGCAGTGCGGACTGAGCCCTGGCCCGGCGCCGTCTCGATGCCGAGCGTCGGCAACGCGAGCGTCCGCTGCCCGCGGAAATCGACATGGCAGACGATCAGGCCGCGCTCCTCGATATAGGCGATCAGCCGGCGCGCGCGGCTGGGCGAATGGCTGCCATAGACCTGCGCCAGCTCGGCGTCGCTGGGGCAGGGCGCCCCCTCCATCGCGGCGCGCGCGATGAACAGGAAGAGCCCGTGCAGATCGTCGGGCAGGGAGAGCGAAGCCTCGACCGCCGCCTGCCAGGTCTCCGAGCCGGTGATCTCGTCGCTTGCGCCGGCCTTGGCGACGGCGAGCCGCCGACGGAACTCGTCGAGGCTGAGCTGGGTGCGGCCGAGCCGGCGCATCCGGCAGCGCACGGTGAAATCCTGGTAGAGCACGGCGACCTGGCGCGAGCGCGCCTCGGGATCGGCCATCAGCTCGCGCAGGATCTCGACCATGATCGCCTCGCGCTCGGCCGGCTCGATCTCGATCTCCGGCTCGGGCTCGGGGGTGGGCGCCGGGCGGTAGCTCTCGATCTGGCGCAGCGTGTCGTGGACCGCCGGGCGCGGACGGGGAGCCGGGCGCGGCAGGCGGCTCACCGGTGCGGGCTCGTCGGCCCCGGCGGTGAAGATCAGCTTGCCGGCCTCCTCGGGCGCCTGCTCGGGCAGCGGCATCAGCCCCGGTGCGCCGCCGCGATCGACCGAGGTCACGGAGCCGATCCGCAGCGGCAGCGGCCGCTTCGAAAGGGCGGGACCGAGCGCGACGAACTGCCCGCGCTCGAGGTCGCGGAACATCTCGGCCTGGCGCCGGTCCATGCCGAGCAGATCGGCGGCTCGCGCCATGTCGATGTCGAGGAAGGTGCGGCCCATCAGGAAGTTCGACGCTTCCGCCGCGACGTTCTTGGCGAGTTTGGCGAGGCGCTGCGTCGCGATGACGCCGGCGAGCCCGCGCTTGCGACCGCGGCACATCAGATTGGTCATGGCACCGAGCGAGAGCCGTCGCGCCTCGTCGGAGGCCTCGCCCGCCATCACCGGCGCGAAGAGCTGCGCCTCGTCGACGACGATCAGCATCGGGAACCAGAGCGAGCGGTCGACGTCGAAGAGCCCGCCGAGGAAGGCGGCCGTGGCGCGCAGCTGCTCGTCGGCCTCGAGGTTCTCCAGATTGAGCACGACCGAGACGCGGTGCTGGCGCACCCGCAGCGCCACGCGCTGAAGCTCGGCCTCGCCGCACTCGGCATCGACGACGACATGGCCGAACTGCTCCGCCAGAGAGACGAAGTCGCCCTCCGGGTCGATCACCGCCTGCTGCACCAGCGGCGCGCTTTGTTCGAGCAGGCGCCGCAGCAGATGCGACTTGCCCGAGCCGGAATTGCCCTGGACGAGAAGCCGCGTCGCCAGAAGCTCGGCGAGGTCCAGCAGGGCGGGTTGGCCGCCCTGGGTCAGCCCCATGTCGATCGCCGTGGTCACGCCGTCAAACCGCTCCTCTTGGCGCAGGCCGCCCGCCCGGTCGGATCGGGAGGCTCGCGACCGGCGCTTCTAGCATGGGGAATCGCCGCCGCGCCCCGCCCGGGCCCGGCGTCCACAGCAAAGCGGGGCGGCGTTTCAGCGCGGGCAGCGTCGCGCCCGTTCCTCGCGCTGGATGTCGGCGATCGTGCGGCGCTGCGCGGCTGAAAGCGGAACCTCGTCGGCATTGTCGTACTGGCAGCCGGCATTGCCGAAGGCCTCGATGCCGCGGCGCGTGCGGAAGCAGTAGCCTTGCGCCTTGTAGATCTCGTTGCGCGCATACCAGAGATCGTCGCAGCTCTCGGCCCGCACCGGCGCGGGCAACGCGACGATCGCAAGCAGGAGGCCTGATCCGGCGAGGAGGGTGGCAAGGGGGCGCCGCATCGCGAGTCTCCTGGGTCGGCGGGGGGCTGCAATCTGCGCGAGGCCACGGCCCGCGGCAAGCGCCGGCCTGCGGCCAGCCTCGCGTCGGCGGCACGGGACCCATCTCCCGTGATGGCTGGACGCCGCCGCAGCAGCGGCCGATCATCGCAGCCGGCACCGCTCACCCCCGCTCATGGATTCTCACGCATGACCCGCCGCGCCCGCATCCTCGTGATCAACCCCAATTCGAACGAGGCCGTGACGGAGGGGCTGCGCCAAGCAGTGCTGCCGCTGAGCTATCCCGAAGGCCCCGAGATCCTCTGCGAGACGCTCGCTGAGGGCCCCTTCGGCATCGAGACGCAGGAGCATGTCGACGGGGTCGCGATCCCGCTGCGCCGCAAGGTCGAGGCCGCCAATGGCGTCGATGCCTTCGTGATCGCCTGTTATTCCGATCCGGGCCTGCATGTCGCCCGCGAGGGCACGGCGAGCCCGGTCTTCGGCATCGCCGAGAGTGGCATCCTGACCGCGCTCGCCCGGGCCGACCGGTTCGGCGTGATCGCGATCAAGTCGCGCTCGATCCCGCGCCACATCCGCTACCTCCGCCAGATGGGGCTGATGGAGCGCCTGGCCGGCGAGCGCCCGCTGGAGATGTCGGTGGCCGAGACGGCCTCGGGTGATCGCACCCTGGAGCGCATGATCGCGATCGGCCGCGAGCTGAAGGAGATCGACGGCGCCGGCGCCATCGTCATGGGCTGCGCCGGCATGGCGCGTCACCGCCGCCCGCTCGAAGAGGAACTCGGCATCCCCGTGATCGACCCGACCCAGGCGGCGGTGACGATGGCGCTCGGGACGCTGGCCGTGCGGTAATCGCCGGGCGATAGCCCGCGACATGGCGGCGTCGCGCTGGAGGGGTGACGCATCGGCCCGCCCAGCTGCTATGAGCGCGTCATGCTGAGAGAATTCTTCGCCTATTACCGGCCTCACCGGGCGCTGTTCCTGGTCGATTTCGGCTGCGCCGTTCTGTCGGGCCTGCTCGAACTCGGCTTTCCGATGGCGGTGAAGGCCTTCGTCGATCTGCTGCTGCCGCGCGGCGACTGGCCGCTGATCCTGCTCGCCGGGCTCGCTTTGCTGGTCGTCTACGCGATCAATTCCGGGCTGATGGCGATCGTCACCTATTGGGGCCACAGGCTGGGCATCAACATCGAGACCGAGATGCGCCGGCGCGCCTTCGACCATCTCCAGAAGCTCTCCTTCCGCTTCTATGACGAGCAGAAGACCGGCCACCTCGTCGCCCGCGTCACCAAGGATCTCGAGGAGATCGGCGAGGTCGCCCATCATGGGCCCGAAGACCTCTTCATCGCGATCATGACCTTCATCGGCGCCTTCCTGCTGATGCTCTATGTGCATCCGCAGCTCGCCCTGATCACGGCGCTGATCGTGCCGCTCGCCGGCTTCGTTGTGGCGCGCTACGGCGCGCTGATGGCGCAGAACTGGCGCCGACAGTTCGGCCGCGTCGGCGCCTTCAATGCACGGCTGGAAGAGAACATCGGCGGCATGCGCGTCGTCCAGGCCTTCGCCAACGAGGCCCATGAGCGCGCGCTCTTCGCCGGCGACAACCAGCGCTACCGGACCACCAAGCTCGAGGCCTACCGCATCATGGCCGCCAGCCAGGCCATCAACTATCTCGGCATGCGCATGGTCCAGCTCGCGGTGATGCTGGCCGGCACCTATTTCGTCGTGCAGGGCAGCCTCAGCGTCGGCGGCTTCGTCGGCTTCCTGCTGCTCGTCGGCGTGTTCTATCGTCCGCTCGACAAGATCGCCAACGTCATCGAGACCTATCCGAAGGGGATCGCCGGCTTCCAGCGCTACCAGGAGCTGCTCGCGACCGAGCCCGACATCGCCGATGTGCCCGACGCGATCGAGGCCCCGCCGCTCAAGGGCGACATCCGCTTCGAGGGCGTCGGCTTCGGCTATGCGAAGGAGCGGCCGGTTCTTGCGGGAATCGAACTCTCGGTCGCGGCCGGCGAGACGGTCGCCTTCGTCGGCCCCTCCGGCGCCGGCAAGACCACGCTGCTCTCGCTACTGCCGCGCTTCTACGAGGTCGATGCCGGCCGCATCACCGTCGACGGACACGACATCCGCAAGCTGACGCTCGCCTCGCTGCGCCGCCAGATCGGCATCGTCCAGCAGGACGTCTTCCTCTTCGCCGGCACCATCCGCGAGAACATCGCCTATGGCCGCCTCGATGCCAGCGAGGCGGAGATTGCAGAGGCTGCCCGTCGCGCCCGGCTCGAGACGATGATCGCGGACCTGCCGGCCGGGCTCGATACGGTGATCGGCGAGCGCGGCGTCAAGCTCTCGGGCGGCCAGAAGCAGCGCCTCGCCATCGCCCGCATCTTCCTGAAGAACCCGCCGATCCTGATCCTCGACGAGGCGACCTCGGCGCTCGACACCGAGACGGAAGCGGCGATCCAGCAATCCCTGACCGAACTCGCCGAGGGGCGCACCACGCTGGTCATCGCCCATCGCCTCGCCACCATCCGCCATGCCGACCGCATCGTCGTGGTGACGCAGGCCGGCATCGCGGAGCAGGGCCGCCATGACGAGCTGCTGCGCGCCGACGGCCCCTACCGGGCGCTCCACGAGGCCCAGGTCGCGCCGCTGCGGCAGGCGATGGGAACGGCGGCCGAGTAGGCGGCGCCCTGTCGGGATGGCCGGCTCGGCGCCTGTGGACGGAACCTGTCTGGCAAGGTGAGGTTGAGCCAGGACGGAGCGGCCGAAATGGCCAGCCAGGCTCGGGAGACCATCGACATGCTGCGTGCCGGAACCGCCGCCCTGGCGCTGTTTGCCCTGTTGGGGCCGAGCCTCGCCTGGGGCCAGGGCGTCGGCACGCCCGGCACCGGGCCGCTCGTGCCGGGCGGTCCGCGCCAGGGTCTGGGCCCGCCTTCGCTCTCGGATTCGGTCCCGGATCTGCGCCTGCGCTCGGATGGCGGCGGGATCCCCGGCGCCGGCCCACCGATCGAGGATGGCAGGCCTCCATCCTCAGGCGCGAGCGGCTACGGTCTCGGAAGCCGCCCGCGTGTCCAGGCCGTCGGGCGGTTCTGCGAAACCTCGCCCACGACCTGCCGGCTCGGGCGCGCGGCCCTGCTCGGCCAGCCCTGTTCCTGCCGGGGCCGGAGTCGGGGCGTCGTAGTCCGCTGACCGCCCGCCGCCTCAGCCGGCGACGGCGCGCAACGCGGCGCGCGGCTGGCTCGGCGCGTGCAGCTGCGCCGCCGGCCGCGAAAAGCTCTGCCGCCCGTTCTTGAAGCCCATGATCGGCTCGGCCAGCCCCGCCAGCGCCTCGGCCTGCGTCGGGGCGTCGAGCACGACGAGATCGGCCGGGTTGCCGATGGCGATGCCGTAATCCCTGAGGTTCATCAGCCGCGCCGGCAGCGCCGTCACGAGCTCGATGCAGGCATCGAAGCCCTCCGGGCCGACCTGCGCGACATTGGCGTAGAAATTCGCCATCCGCAGCAGCGAGGCATCGCCGAAGGGTGTGAACGGGTTGAGGACGTTGTTGGTCGCCACCGAGCAGGTGACCCCCTGCGCCAGCAAGCGATGCGCCGGCGTCAGCCCGCGCGGCACGTCATGGGTCGCCTCCCGGCCGAGCAGATAGACGTCGGTCGCAGGCAGAACCGTCACCGCGACACCCGCTTCCGCCAGCCGCCCGGCGGCTCGCGCGAAAGCCTCGGGCGGCAGGCAGGACAGCTTGGTGACATGGCCGATCGCGACGCGCCCGCCATAGCCATGGACGGTCGTCTGGCGGCAGACCTCGTCGAGATGCATCCAGCTCGCATCGAGATCGAAATCCAGATGGAAGTCGAGATCGACGTCGAAGCGCGTCGCCAGCGTAAACAGCCGGGCGATCTGCGCGTGCGGGTCGGTATCGGTATAGGGGCAGCCGCCGAGCGCATCCGCCCCGTCCTGGAGGGCCCGGACCAGCAGTTCCTCGGTGCCAGGGTCGTTGGTCAGCCCCTCCTGCGGAAAGACGCAGAGCGTGAGGTCGATCGCCCAGGCATAGTCGCGCTTCAGCGCCTTCAGCGCCTCGAAGCTGCGCAGGCCCACGCGCGGATCGACCTCGACATGGCTGCGCATGCGCGTCGTGCCCTTGGCGATCGCCCGCTCCAGAACCTGCGCGCCGCGCTCGTAGACATCACGTGTCGTGAAATCGCGCTTCATCGCCGAGACGGCGGCGATCGCCGCCTTGAGGCCGCCCTGCAGATGGCCACAGCGGCCGAGCAGGCAGGCCTTGTCGAGATGGACATGGCTGTCGACGAAGCCCGGCAGCACCGCGCGCCCGCCCACCACAACCTCGGGGGCATCCGCCACGATGACCGGCGCGATGGCGGCGAAGCGCCCCCGTCGGACGCCGATATCGACGGGCTGCGCCTCGCCGGGGAGGGCCGCCTGCCGGAAGATGAGATCGAAGGCGCTGTCGGGCATCGGCACGGAACTGTCGGGAGAAGGGAAATTGGCGATCAAACTGTATGCACTTTACATGCCGGCTGCCGCCCGTGAAGGCGGTGGCTTGCTCGGGAGGGGGCGGAGATTGTCAGCCGGCGGCCTTGGCCCGCGCTTGGCGTGCCGGCTCGGCATAGGGCGCCAGGATATCCATGATGTCGCGCCCGCGCGGCCGCGTCTGGGCGACCAGGGCGCGGCTCGCCACCGAATCGAGATGGTGGTGCATCAGCGCCATCACCGCGTCCGCATCGCCCTTGGCGAGCGCGTCGATCAGCATCCGGTGCTCGTTGATGGCGCATTCGGAGGAATGCGGCCGGCTGAACAGCGACAGCGTCAGGCAGCAGCGATAGGCGATCTCGCTGACATAGCGGATCAGGATCGGGCTCTCCGTCATGCTGGCGAGCAGGATGTGGAATTCGGTCGCGAGCCGGATCGAGATCGCGTCGGGGCCGTTGCGGGCCTCGTCCTCGGCATCGACATGGGCGTGGAGCTCGGCGATCTGCGCCTTGGTCAGCCGCCCCGCCAGCTGCCGCACCACCAATCGCTCAAGCTCGATGCGGATGTCGAAGGCGTCGCGTGCCTCCTGCCAGCTCGGGGTCGCCACCACGGCGATGCGATTGCGCCGCAACTCGACCAGCCCCTCGGCCGCGAGCTGGCCGAGCGCATGGCGCGCGATCGTGCGGCTGACGCCGAAGCGCTCGCCCAGTGCATCCTCCGGCAGCTTGGCGCCGGGCTCCAGCGCCTGCTCAATGATCGCGCGGCGCAGCGCACGGCAGATCGTCCCGACCCGATCGGTCGCAGGGCGGCTGCGGTTGTCCTCGCGCGTCATCACCGAAATCCGAATGCGTGAGGTCTCGTCTTAGCCCCGAGGCCGGCATCGCCGCAATCCACGGCTGCACGCCCGTCCGGCGGCGCGGGAAGGAGGTAGGGGGCGAGAAGGGTTCTGCAGCATGGCATCGCTATTGCATGCACTTTGCGGATCATAGGCATGCACTCGTTCCGCGACGGGAAGAGTGATGGCCGTCGCGAGGCGTCGGCTTGGGTCCATCGGCGGGTGTGGCCGGTGCCGTACGGCTTGAATCACCGTCTCAGAAAAGGGGAACAAGATGCTGAAAAGACTCTGCCTCGGCACCGTTGCCGGCCTGGCTCTGGCCGGGCTGGCCTTCACCGGCGCCGCCCGGGCGCAGGAGACCACGATCAAGTTCACCCTCGGTTGGAAGACGCAGGGCTCGGATGCCGCCTTCTTCGTCGCCCGCGACAAGGGCTACTACAAGGCGGAAGGTCTCAACGTGATCATCGACCAGGGCGAGGGCTCGGGCGCGACCGTCACCCGCATCATGGGCGGCGCCTATGACGCGGGCTTCGGCGACGTCAACGCCATCATCCAGAACGCCGCGACCAAGCCGGGCGAGAACCCGGTCATGGTCTACATGATCTGGAACCGTCCGCCCTTCGCGATCTCCAGCAAGAAGGCGACCGGGATCACCAAGCCGAAGGATCTCGAAGGCAGGACTCTGGGCGGCGCCCCCGGCACGCCGACGACCCGCCTGCTCGAGGTCTTCGCCCGCAAGAACGGGCTCGACATGGGCAAGATCAAGCTCACCAGCATGGCGCCCAACCTGCAGGAGCCGCTGCTGATCAAGGGCGACATCGACGGCGCGCTGGTGTTCAACATCACCAGCTATTTCAATCTGCTGCTGAACCGCCAGGACCCCGAGAAGGACTTCAACTGGCTCACCTTCGGCGATTTCGGGCTCGATCTCTATTCCAACGGGCTGATGGTCTCGCAGAAGCTGATCAAGGAGAATCCCAAGGCCGTCGCCGGCCTCGTGCGCGCCACCAACAAGGCGATGATCGAAATTGCGAAGGACCAGGGCGTCGCGATGAAGGCGGTGATGGCCTATGACGCCCTGGTCAACGAGGCGATCGAGAAGAAGCGCCTGCAATACTCCTTCAGCGAACTCATCGTCTCGCCGGAGATGAAGGAGATCGGCGTCGGCGACACCAAGGATGCCCGCATGGCCAGCGCCATCGGCATCATCGTCGAAGGCTACCAGCTCCCCCGCACGCCCAAGCCCGAGGAGATCTTCTCCCGCGCCTTCCTGCCGCCCAAGGCCGAGCGCGAGCTGGTCTACACGGCGAATTGAGACAGCGAGACGATTACGCCCGGTCGGCGATGCTCATGACCAGTGTCATGGGGTTCGCCGGCCCGGGCGTGAAGCCGTAGCGCTCGTAGAAGCGTTTCGCATCTTCCGAGATGGCGTGGACGAGAAGGCCCCTGATGCCGAGGATCGTGGCCGCCTGGCGGGTCCGCAGGACGGCATCCCTGAGGATCGCGACCCCCAGGCCTTGCCCCTGGAAGGAGCGGTCGACGGCCAGCCGCCCGAGGATGGCCATCGGGATCGGGTCCAGCATGTTGCGTTTCAGCCGGCCGGGCGCCTCGGTCGCGATGAGAGCGCCTGAGGCGAGCGCGTAGTAGGCGGCGACCCGGCCGGTTTCGTCGGCGACGACATAGGTGCGCGAGGCACCGCTGGCCTGATTGGAACGGGATCTGCGCCTGAGCCAGTCGTCGAGGACGGGAACGCCTGAATCGAAGTCGTCGAGCCTGTGACGGTCGTCGAGCGGGGCAGGGGCGCCCAGCATCAGTCTTTCCAGGGACGAGGTGCCGACATCAGGCGCTCATAGGCCTCGCCACCGGGAGTCCGGTCGAGGACCTCGACAAATCGATCATAGGTTTCGGGATCGACCCGGATGAAGGTCTGGTCCAGAAGCGTGTCTTCGGCCGCGCGCCGCGCGGCGTCGATCATGAACTCCGAGCGCGTCTTGCTCTGCGTGCTGGCGGCGTGATCGATCAGGTCGCGAACGTCTTCGCGGATCCGCAGATTGACGGCGCGCGTCGCGATCTTCGGTGATGCGGGCATGGAGCCTCCTGAGTGGAGCACCTTAGCAGCAAAGATACACGCTGTGTATCCGACGCCGGGCGCGAAGGGGCGGGACAGTCGCGTTCCCTGACTCGCCTTCCGTGGAGTCACGTTCTATAAAAGAACAAACACAGAACATGAGCCGCATGCAGCCCCGCCCGGATCCCGCTTCGCTGACCGATCTGCGCCGCCATCTCGCCGAGATGGCGCTGCGCGGCGCGCCTGCGGCGGTCGGGCAGGTGAGTTTCGGCGCGCCCGCCCTCGATGCGGCGCTGGGCGGCGGCATCGCCCGCGCGGCGCTGCATGAGGTCTATGCGCCCGCCACGGCCGATCTCGCTGCGGCGACGGGATTCGCCGTCGGCCTCGCCATCCGGGCCGCGCAGGAGCGCCCGATCCTCTGGGTGCGGCAGGATGTCGTCGATGCCGAGACCGGCCGGCTGCATCCGCCGGGGCTGACCGAACTCGGGCTCGATCCCGCCCGAATCCTGCTGGTGCGGGCGCGTGATGCCGAGGGCGTGCTGCGGGCCGGCGCGGAAGCCGCCCGCTGCCCGGCGCTGGGGGCGGTGCTGATCGAGCCCTGGGGCGCGCCGCGGCGCCTCGATCTGACCGCCAGCCGACGCCTGGCCCTGGCGGCGGAAGGCTCGGGCGCGACCACGCTCGTGCTGCGCGCTGCAGTAGTGCCGCAGCCGAGCGCGGCCTCGACCCGCTGGCAGGTCGCGGCCCTGCCGTCGCGGGCGCTGGAGGCGAATGCGCCGGGAGCCCCCGCCTTCAGCCTGAGATTGCTGAGACATCGCGGGGGGCTGGGTGAGTGTGAGTGGCGTGTGGAGTGGAGCCGTGACCGACAATCTTTCCAGGAGAGCCCTGTCCAGAGCGACGCCCGAAACCGTCAGGCCGCTGCCGGCCGCGATGAGCCCCTCCGTTCCCCCAGAGCCAGCCCCGATGCCACGCCGCTATCTCGCTTTGTGGTTCCCTTTCCTGCCGACCGACCGGCTGCGGCGGGAGGGCCGGATCCCGACATCCGGCGTACCGGCTGACGCCCCGCTGGTGGTCTATGCCCATCGCGGCAGCGCGCTGCGCCTCGTCGCCTGCGACCAGGCTGCTCTCGCCCTCGGGCTCACGCGGGACCTGACCCTGGCCGACGCGCGGGCCCGCATTCCCGGGCTGATCGCGATCGAGGCCGAGCCGGAGGCCGACGAGGCCCTGCTGATGCGGCTCGCCGCCTTCTGCGACCGCTTCACCCCGCTGGTCGCGCTCGATCGCCCCCAGGGCCTGCTGCTCGACATCACCGGCTGCGCCCATCTCTTCAGCGGGGAGGGCGCGCTGCTGGCGACGATCGGCCGCTGGATGCAGCGCGGCGGCCTCGCGTTCCGTTCGGCCGTCGCGGGCACGCCCGAGGCCGCCCATGCGCTGGCCCGCTTCGGCCGTGGCGGGATCGTGCCGCCCGGGCAGGACGAGAACTGGCTGCGGCCGCTGCCGGTCGCGGCGCTGGAGCTTCCTGCCGAGACCGCGCTCGCCTTGACCCGGGCGGGCCTGAGGACGCTGGCCGATCTTGCCGAGCGCCCCTCCAAGGCGCTGTCGGCCCGTTTCGGCGAGGACCTGGTGACGCGGCTGCGGCGCATGCTCGGCCATGAGGATGCCCGTCTCACGCCCCTGCGCCCGCCGCCGGCCTGCCTGGTCGAGCGCCATTTCGCCGAGCCGATGCTCGATCTCGACGGGCTGCAGGAGGTGGTCGCCCGGCTGATCGCGGAGGCCGCGCGGGTTCTGGAGCAGCGCGGCGAGGGCGGGCGCGTCTTCGAGATCGGCTTTCATCGCAGCGACGGGGCGGTGCGGCGCCTGGCGATCGAGACCGGGCGGCCGCTGCGCGACGGCAAGGCCCTCCTGCGGCTCTGGCGCGAGCGCGTCGAGAGCCTGGCCGACCCGCTCGATCCCGGCTTCGGCTTCGATGCGGTACGCCTCGCCGTGCCGGTTTGCGAGCCGCTGGCGGAGGCACAGCCGAGCCTCGACCGCCGCGCCGTCGAGGACGAGGCCGTGGCCGATCTCGTCGACCGGCTGGTCGTGCGCTTCGGCCGCGACCGGGTGCTGCGCTTCGTGGCGCAGGACACGCACCATCCCGTGCGTGCGGCGAAGGCCCGCTCGGCCGCGCTGCCGCCTGCCGGCATCGCCTGGCCGGCGCCCGTTCCGCATGAGCCGCCGACGCGTCCGCTCCAGCTCTTCGAACCGCCGCAGCCGGTGGAGGCGATCGCCGAGGTGCCCGACGGCCCGCCGATCCGCTTCCGCTGGCGCCGCCTCATCCATGACGTCGCCCGTGCCGAGGGGCCCGAACGCATCGCGCCGGAATGGTGGCGCGACGGCTCCAGCGAGCCGATGCGCGACTATTACCGCGTCGAGGACTCGGCGGGCCGCCGCTTCTGGCTCTTCCGCATCGGCTTCCACGAGCCGGAGCAGGCGCCGCCACGCTGGTTCCTGCATGGGCTGTTTGCATGAATCAGGCTCTCAGCCCCTTCGCCGAACTCGTTGCCGCGACGAATTTTTCCTTTCTGCGCGGCGCCTCGCCGGGGCCCAATCTCGTGCTCACCGCGCTGCTGCTCGGCCATGCGGGTCTCGGCCTCGCCGACCGCAACACGGTGGCGGGCGTGGTGCGGGCCTGGAGCGCGCTGCGGCAATTGCGCGAGGACGGGTTGCCCCCGGCCGAGAAGCTGAAGGAGGGCGACAGTCCCGGCGAGCATGTCTGGATCGAGAACCCGGCCTTCGCCGATCTGCCCTTCACCGCGGAGCAGTTGCGGGCGATGGCGCGGGATTTCCGGCTCGTCCTCGGCAGCCGGCTCGTCTTCGCCGACGGCACGCCCGACATCGTCGTCTACCCCGCCAACCGCAGCGGCTGGGGCAGGCTCTGCCGCCTGCTCAGCGAGGGCAACCGGCGCGCGGGCAAGGGCGAGTGTATCCTCACCCTCGACGATCTGCTCGCCGACACGCGCGATCTCCTGCTGATCCTGATCCCGCCGCGCGATCTCACGGGCTTGCCTGCGCTGCTCGCCCGTCTGGACGAGTCCGCGCCCGGCTCGCTCTGGCTCGGCGCCAGCATGCACCGGCGCGGCGACGACCGCCGCCGCCTGGCGCGGCTGAAGACGATCGCCGCCGCGACCCGGACTCCGCTGCTGGCGACCAACGACGTGCTTTATGACTCACTCGAGCAGCGCGACCTGCAGGACGTGCTGACCTGCATCCGCGAGGGCGTCTCGATCGAGCGGGCGGGGCGCCTGCTCGAGGCCAATGCCGAGCGCCATCTCAAGACGCCCCAGGAGATGATCCGGCTCTTCCGCGATGTCCCCGAGGCCATCGCCGAGACGCGCCATCTCCTCGCCCGCATCGAGTTCGATCTCGGCCAGCTCGAATACGAATATCCCGACGAGCCCGTCCCGCCGGGCTGGAGCGACCAGGCCTGGCTGGCGGAGCTGGTGCGCCGCTGCTGCGTCATCCGCTATCCCAATGGGGTGCCGGCGAAGGTCGAGGCCCTGCTGCGCAAGGAACTCGATCTGATCGCGGGGCTGAACTACGCCCGCTACTTCCTCACCATCCACCAGATCGTCGAATTCGCCGTCAGCCGCGGCATTCTCTGCCAGGGCCGGGGCTCGGCCGCCAATTCCGCCGTCTGCTATGTGCTGGGCATCACCGCCGTCGATCCTGCCGAGAGCGACGTGCTGTTCGAGCGCTTCATCTCGACGCAGCGCCGCGAGCCGCCCGATATCGACGTCGATTTCGAGCATGAGCGGCGCGAGGAGGTGATCCAGTGGATCTATGAGCGCTATGGCCGCCACCGCGCCGGCATCGTCGCGACCGTGATCCGCTACCGCCCGCGCAGCGCCATCCGCGATGTCGGCAAGGCGCTGGGGCTGACGGAAGACGTCACGGCCCGCATCGCCGGCACGCAATGGGGCAGCTGGGGCACCGAGATCGGCGACGACCGCGTCCGCCAGGCCGGGCTCGACCCCGCTAACCCCACGATCCGCCGCGCGGTCGATTTCGCCATCCGCCTGCTCGGCTTCCCACGCCATCTCTCTCAGCATGTCGGCGGCTTCGTGCTGGCGCGCGGGCGCCTCGACGAGATGGTCCCGGTCGGCAATGCCGCGATGGCGGACCGCACCTTCATCGAATGGGACAAAGACGACATCGACGAACTGCGCCTGATGAAGGTCGATGTGCTCGCGCTCGGCATGCTGACCTGCATCCGCAAGGCCTTCGACCTTCTGCGGGACCATGAAGGCCTCGAGATGGGGCTGGCCGACGTGCCCAGGGATGACGCGTCGACCTACGACATGCTCTGCCGGGGCCAGTCGCTCGGTGTCTTCCAGGTCGAGAGCCGGGCGCAGATGAACATGCTGCCGCGGCTGAAGCCGCGCTGCCTTTATGACCTCGTCATCCAGGTCGCGATCGTCCGGCCCGGCCCGATCCAGGGCGACATGGTCCATCCCTATCTGCGGCGGCGGGCGGGGCTGGAGCCGGTGCATTACCCGGCGCCGGCGCCCGAGCACGGGCCGGCCGACGAGCTCTACCAGGTGCTGAACAAGACCAAGGGCGTCCCGCTCTTCCAGGAGCAGGCGATGAAGCTCGCCATGGTCGCCGCGAAATTCTCAGACAGCGAGGCCAATGGCCTGCGCAAGGCGATGGCGACCTTCCGCAGCGACGGCAGCATCGGCAACTATCAGGACCTGATGGTCGAGCGCATGGTGGCGCGCGGCTATGAGCGCGATTTCGCCCAGCGCTGCTTCGACCAGATCAAGGGCTTCGGCAGCTACGGATTCCCGGAAAGCCACGCCGCCTCCTTCGCCAAGCTAGTCTACATCTCCTCCTGGCTGAAACGCCACCACCCGGCGGCTTTCGCCTGCGCGCTCCTGAACGCGCAGCCCATGGGTTTCTACGCCCCCGCCCAGATCGTGCGCGAGGCGCAGGAGGTCGGCGGCGTCGAGCCGCGCGCGATCGATGTGAATGCGAGCTTCTGGGACAATGGGTTGGAGCGTGTCGATCACGTTGCGGAAGACAGCACCGTCATCCCGGACGTAGCGAAGCGAAGATCCGGGATCCATTCCGGAGCGCATGCCGGGGAGGCTCCGGAATGGATCCCGGGTCTCCCTGCGGTCGCCCGGGATGACCGGGGAGGGACTTCGGAAACTCACAGCCCTCATCCTGAGGAGCCGCGCAGCGGCGTCTCGAAGGATGATCCAGCGCGCTCTGAAACCATCCTTCGAGACGCGCCTGCGGCGCTCCTCAGGATGAGGGCCGAGGGGGTGGACAAGACGTGCTTCGCCCTGCGCCTCGGCTTCCGCCAGATCGATGGCTTCCGCGAGGAATGGGGCCTGCGCATCGCGGCGCGGCGGGGCGGGGGCTATGCCGATGTCGAGGAGCTGATGCGTCGGGCCGATCTGCCGGGCCGGGCGATGCGGCTGCTCGCCGATGCCGACGCCTTCCGCTCGCTGGGCCTCGACCGCCGCGAGGCGCTCTGGGCCGTGCGCCGCCTGCCGGATGACGAGGCCCTGCCGCTCTTCGCCGCCGCACAGGCCCGCGAACTCGGCGAGGAGCCGGCCGTTCCGCTGCCGGTCATGCCGCTGCCGCAGCAGATCGTGGCCGACTATCAGACCGCCCGGCTCTCGCTGAAGGGGCACCCGATGGGCATGCTGAGGCCGCTGTTCCGGCGCGACCGCGTGCTAAGCTGTGCCGAACTCGACGGCCGCCCCGATGGCAGCTGGGCGGCGACGGCCGGCGTCGTGCTGGTGCGCCAGCGCCCCGGCAACGGCAAGGCGATCTTCATCACGCTGGAGGACGAGACCGGCATCGCCAACATCCTGCTCTGGGCCCGGCTGTTCGAGCGTTTCCGGCGCGAGGTGATGAGCGGGCGCCTGCTCCAGATCGAGGGCCGGGTGCAGAAGAGCCCCGAGGGGGTGGTCCATCTGATGGCCCAGCGCGTCGTCGACCGCACGGCCGATCTCGCAAGCCTGTCGGAGAGCCACAGTGCCACGATCACGCTGACGCGCGCCGACGAGTTCAAGCACCCCCAGGCCCCACCCGGGCGCCATCCGCGCGACGTCCGCATCCTGCCGAAATCCCGCGACTTCCACTGACTGCCGCAACGGTAGCCAATTCGCCTATTCCGTGAGCAGAATAGAGGCCCGCGTATGCGGGCCGTCGCCTTCTGTCCAATCAGGACGCACAAGGCGGGGGTGGCCGCGGCGGTCGATCGGTCGCGGCCTGCTGGCATGCCGGTTGCTAACCTCGTGCCGCCGTTCGCAGGAGCGCGCGGCCAACCACAGGGGAGACAAACGTGTCCGTATCCAGCTTCACCCGCTCGGCCCTTCTCGGCCTCGGCCTCTCGACGGCGCTCGTCACGGGCGCGCTCGCCCAGGAGAAGGTCCTGCGCATCGGCATGACGGCGGCGGACATTCCGCGGACCCATGGCCAGCCCGACCAGGGCTTCGAGGGCAACCGCTTCACCGGCATCCCGATGTATGACGCGCTGACCCATTGGGATCTCTCCTCGGCCGACAAGGCGAGCGTCGTCATCCCCGGCCTCGCCACCGAATGGGCGGTCGATGCCAACGACAAGACGAAATGGACCTTCAAGCTGCGTCCGGGCGTCAAGTTCCAGGACGGGTCGGACTTCAACGCCGCCGCCGTCGTCTGGAACGTCGACAAGGTCCTCAACAAGGAAGCCGCCCACTTCGCTCCGGACCAGATCGGCGTCACCGTCTCGCGCATGCCGACGCTGCGGAGCGCCCGCGCCATCGACCCGCTCACCGTCGAACTGACCACGAGCGAGCCCGACGCCTTCCTGCCGATCAACCTGACCAACCTGTTCATGGCCTCGCCGGCGCATTGGGCGGCCAAGCTCGCCGCCGTTCCGGCCTCGGTCACCGATCCGGCTGAGCGCGCCAAGCAGGCCTGGGCGGCCTTCGCGGCCGACCCCTCCGGCACCGGCCCGTTCAAGGGCGTTCGCCTCGTGCCGCGCGAGCGCTTCGAGATGGTCGCCAACAAGGCCTATTGGGACCCCAAGCGCGTGCCGAAGATCGACCGCGTCGTGCTGCTGCCGCTGCCGGAGGCCAATGCCCGCACGGCGGCGCTGCTCTCGGGCCAGGTGGACTGGATCGAGTCGCCTTCGCCGGACGCCGTTCCGCAGATCAAGCAGCGCGGCTTCACCGTCTACACCAACGCCCAGCCGCATGTCTGGCCCTGGCAGCTCTCCTTCGTCGAGGGCTCTCCCTGGGTCGACAAGCGCGTGCGCCACGCCGCCAATCTCTGCGTCAACCGCGAGGAGCTGAAGACGCTGCTCGGCGGGCTGATGGAGATCCCGAAGGGCACCGTGCCGCCCGGCCATCCCTGGTGGGGCAATCCCAAATTTGACATCAAGTATGATCTCGACGCCGCCAAGAAGCTGATGACGGAAGCCGGCTATTCGGCCGCCAAGCCGGCGAAGGTGAAGGTGCTGACCTCGGCCTCGGGCTCCGGCCAGATGCAGCCGCTGCCGATGAACGAGTTCATGCAGCAGGCGCTGAAGGAGTGCTTCTTCGACGTCGCGCTCGAGGTCGGCGAGTGGAACGCCGTCTTCACCAACTGGCGCGAGGGTGCCAAGCACGCCAATGCCCGCGGCGCCAACGCCACCAACGTCACCTTTGCGGCGATGGACCCGTTCTTCGCCATGGTGCGCTTCACCTCGACCAAGACCTTCCCGCCGGTCTCCAACAACTGGGGCTATTTCGGCAATGACGAGTTCGACAAGCTCATCGCCGATGCTCGCACCAGCTTCGACGGAACGGCGCGCGACGCGGCGCTGGCCAGGCTCCATGCCCGCATCGTCGAGGAAGCCCCCTTCGTCTGGGTGGCCCATGACGTCGGCCCGCGCGCGATGACCACCAAGGTGAAGGGCGTGGTCCAGCCGAAGAGCTGGTTCATCGACCTCGCTCCGATGTCGATGGACTGAGGCACCGCAATCTCGCGCTCACCCGCCTCCATCGTCATGGTCGGGCTTGTCCCGACCATCCACGTCTTCGTTCGCCCGCGGCGATGCTCAAGACGTGGATGCCCGTCACCAGAAAGGGCATGACGTTGGGGGAGGGTGTGGCTGCGACTGGCACAGCACTTGCGACGCCAGTTTGGAACCCATCCAGACCGGAGCCACCCATGATCCGCACCGCCCTTGCCCTGACCCTCGCAGCCGGCGTTTCTCTGTTCGCCGCATCGGCACAAGCCCAGGGCACGCTGCGGATCGGCATGACCGCCTCCGACATCCCGCTGACCACTGGCCAGACCGATCAAGGCGGCGAGGGCATGCGCTTCATGGGCTATACGGTCTATGACGCGCTCATCAACTGGGACCTCAGCAAGGCCGACAAGGCCTCCGACCTGACGCCCGGCCTCGCCACGAGCTGGAGCGTCGACGCCGCCGACAAGACGAAATGGACTTTCGTGCTGCGTGAAGGCGTCAAGTTCCACGACGGCTCCGAGTTCACCGCCGACGCCGTGGTCTGGAACCTCGACAAGCTCCTGAAGAACGACTCGCCGCAGTTCGATCAGCGACAGGCGGCCCAGGGTCGCTCGCGCATTCCCGCCGTCGCCTCCTACAAGGTCATCGACAAGTACAAGGTCGAGATCACCACCAAGGCGCCCGACGCGACGCTGCCCTACCAGATCGCCTGGGTGATGATGTCCTCGCCGGCGCAGTGGGAGAAGCTCGGCAAGAGCTGGGAGGCCTTTGCCAGGACGCCGTCCGGCACGGGCCCCTGGCAGCTCACCGCCTTCCAGCCGCGCGAGCGCGCCGAGCTCTCGCCTTTCCCGGGCTATTGGGACAAGGCGCGCGTGCCCAAGCTCGACAAGCTGGTGCTGCTGCCGCTGCCGGAGGCCAATGCGCGCGCCGCGGCGCTGCGGGCCGGGCAGGTGGACTGGATCGAGGCGCCGTCGCCAGACCTGATCCCCTCGCTCAAGTCCGCCGGCTTCCAGATCATCACCAACGCCTATCCGCATAACTGGACCTGGCATCTCTCGCGCACCGAGGGCTCGCCCTGGAACGACATCCGCGTCCGCAAGGCCGCCAATCTCGCCGTCGACCGGCAGGGGCTGAAGGAGCTGCTCGGCGGCCTGATGATCCCGGCCGAGGGTTTCTACCCGCCCGGCCACCAGTGGTTCGGGAACCCCAAGTTCAAGCTCAAGCTCGACCAGGCGGAGGCCAAGAAGCTCCTCGCCGAGGCCGGCTATTCCCCCGCCAAGCCCGTCCAGACCAAGATCCTGATCGCGCCCTCGGGCTCGGGCCAGATGCAGCCGCTGCCGATGAACGAGTTCGTGCAGCAGAACCTCGCGGAGGTCGGCATCAAGATCGACTTCGAGGTCGTGGAGTGGAACACGCTGATCAACATCTGGCGTGCCGGCGCGAACCATGAATCCTCGCGCAAGGCGACGGGGATGAATTACACCTACTTCATCCAGGACCCCTTCACGGGTTTGATCCGTCACCTGCAGTGCAACCTGCAGCCGCCGGCCGGCACGAACTGGGGCATGTATTGCGATCCGGAGATGGACAAGCTGTTCGACCAGGTCCGCAACACCTTCGACGCGACGGCGCAGACCGCGGTGCTGCAGAAAATCCACGAGAAATATGTCGACGAGGCCCTGTTCCTGATGGTGACGCACGACGTCAACCCGCGCGCCATGAGCCCCAAGGTGAAGGGCTTCGTCCAGGCGCAGAACTGGTTCCAGGACTTCTCGCCGATCACCATGGCGAAGTGAGGTTGTTCTTGGCACGGAGCGAACACAAGAAAAGCGCGGGTCATCCCGGACAAGCGGCGAAGCCGCGCCGATCCGGGATCCATTCCGGAGCCTTGCCGATCGAGGCTCAGGCATGGATCCCGGGTCTTCGCTGCGCTTCGCCCGGGATGACGGCGCGTTTGAGTGAACTCACAGTGCCAAGGCGATTGCCATGCTGAAATACCTCGCCAAGCGCATCCTCTACGTCCTGCCCGTCGCCTTCGGCGTCAGCCTGTTCTGCTTCCTGCTCGTGCATATCGCGCCGGGTGACCCGCTGACCTCTGTGCTGCCGCCCGACGCCTCGCAGGCGATGCAGGACGAGCTGCGCAAGATCTACGGCTTCGACCGGCCCTTGCCGGTGCAGTTCGGCCTCTGGCTTTTGAAGGCGCTGCAGGGCGATCTCGGCACCTCGATCGCCACGGGCCGTCCCGTCGCGGAGGAGGTCTGGCGCGCCGTCGGCAACACGCTGCTGATCGCGCTGCTGGCGACGGTGATCGGCTTCGTGCTCGGCTGCTTCTTCGGCTTCGTCGCCGGCTATTTCCGCGGCTCCTTCCTCGACAAGTTCGCCTCCATGCTGGCCGTGCTCGGCGTCTCCGTGCCGCATTACTGGCTGGGCATGGTGATGGTCATCGTGTTCTCGGTGCAGCTCGGCTGGCTGCCGCCGGGCGGGGCGGGGCCGGGCGGCTCGGCGGCGTGGAAATGGGACTGGGAGCATGTCAGCTACATGATCCTGCCCGCCATCACGATGTCGGTGATCCCGATGGGCATCATCGCCCGCACCGTGCGTGCGCTGGTTGCCGACATCCTCAACCAGGAATTCGTCCCGGCGCTGCGGGCCAAGGGTCTGCTCGATTTCGGCGTCTTCCGCCATGTCGTGAAGAACGCCGCGCCCACCGCGCTCGCGGTGATGGGCCTGCAGCTCGGCTATCTGCTCGGCGGCTCGATCCTCATCGAGACCGTCTTCTCCTGGCCCGGCACCGGCTTTCTGCTCGGCAACGCCATCTTCCAGCGCGACCTGCCGCTCCTGCAGGGGACGATCCTCGTGCTCGCCATGTTCTTCGTGGGCCTGAACGTCCTCGTCGATATCCTGCAGGGTCTGCTCGACCCGCGCGTCCGGAGGCGCTGAGATGTCCGCCATCGCGCAAGGCAAGGCGGCCGCCATCGTGCCGCCCCTGCAGAAATCCCCCGGCTACTGGTCGGGCGTCTGGCGGCGCTTCCGCAAGGACAAGGTCGCGGTTTGCGCCGGCCTCGTCGTGCTCGCCATCGTCCTGATGGCGATCTTCGCCGACTACCTCGCCCCGGCCGACCCGACCCGCTCCTCGATGCTGCGGCGCCTGCGGCCGATCGGCACGCCGGGCTATCCGCTCGGCGCCGACGAACTCGGGCGCGACATGCTCTCCCGGCTGATCTTCGGCGCGCGGCTCTCGCTCTTCATGGGCGTGGTGCCGGTCTTCATCGCCTTCATCATCGGCTCCGTCATCGGCATCGCCGCCGGCTTCTTCGGCGGCAAGTTCAACACCGTGGTGATGCGCACGGTCGATGTCTTCTACGCCTTCCCCTCGGTGCTGCTGGCGATCGCGCTCTCGGGCGCGCTCGGCGCCGGCATCACCAACTCGCTGATCTCGCTGACGATCGTGTTCATCCCGCCGATCGCGCGCATCGCCGAGAGCGTGACGACGCAGGTCCGCTCGATGGACTATGTCGAGGCGGCCCGCGCCAGCGGCGCCAACGCCCTGACCATCATTCGCGTCCATGTGCTCGGCAATGTGCTGGGGCCGATCTTCGTCTATGCGACGAGCCTGATCTCGGTCTCGATGATCCTGGCCTCGGGCCTCTCCTTTCTCGGCCTCGGCACCAAGCCGCCGACGCCGGAATGGGGGCTGATGCTGAACACGCTGCGGACGGCGATCTATGTGCAGCCCTGGGTGGCGGCGCTGCCGGGCGCGGCGATCTTCATCACCTCGATCTCGTTCAACCTGCTCTCCGACGGTCTGCGCTCGGCGATGGATGTGAAGGGCTGACATGGAGCACGAGACTCATGCCGATCGCGGTGGCCCGGGCACGCCGCTGCTGCAGGCGAAGACCCTGACCAAGCATTTCCCGCTCGGCGGCGGCGCGGTCGTGCGCGCCGTCGACGGCGTCGACTTCGCCGTCATGAAGGGCGAGACGCTCGGCGTCGTCGGCGAATCCGGCTGCGGCAAGTCGACGACGGCGCGCGTCGTCATGCAGCTCATTCCGCAGGACAAGGGCGAGATGCTGTTCGACGGCGAGATCGTCGGCGGCCAGGCGCTCACGCTGAAAGAGTATCGCCGCCAGGCGCAGATGGTCTTCCAGGACAGTTACGCCTCGCTCAACCCGCGCCTCACGATCGAGGATTCGATCGCCTTCGGCCCGACAGTCCACGGCGTCTCCAAGGCCAACGCCATCCTCAAGGCGCGCGACCTGCTGGAGCGCGTCGGGCTCGATCCCGCCCGCTTCGCCGCGCGCTACCCGCACGAGCTCTCCGGCGGCCAGCGCCAGCGCGTCAACATCGCGCGTGCGCTCGCGCTCGGCCCGCGGCTGGTCATCCTCGACGAGGCGGTCTCGGCACTCGACAAGTCGGTCGAGGCGCAGGTGCTCAACCTGCTCGCCGATCTGCGCGAGGAGTTCGGCCTGACCTACATCTTCATCAGCCACGACCTCAACGTCGTCCGCTTCATCAGCGACCGCGTCATGGTGATGTATCTCGGCGAGGTCGTGGAGATCGGCCCGGTCGAGGAACTCTATGGCGATCCGCGCCACCCCTATACCCGCGCGCTGCTCTCGGCGATGCCCGCGATGGATCCCGACAACCGGACGATGGAAGCCCCGCTTGCCGGCGATCCGCCCAACCCGATCAACCCGCCCGAGGGCTGCCGCTTCCACCCGCGCTGCCCGCATGCGCAGACCGTCTGCGCCAAGGTGAAGCCGGTCCTGGCGACGGTGGGCGAGGGCGCGCGCCAGGTCGCCTGCCACATGCAGGTGCCCGGCTCCGGCCACAGCCACGCGCCGGCCCTGGAGGTCGCGGCATGAACACGACCATGGGCACCCCTCTCGTCGAGATCGAGAACCTGACGGTGCGCTTCCGCGGCGCCCAGACCGTTCACGCCGTCAACGGCGTCTCGCTGACCCTGGAGCCGGGCCAGGTGCTCGGTATCCTCGGCGAATCCGGCTCCGGCAAGAGCGTGACGCTGAAGACGCTGCTGCGCTTGCTGCCCGAGAGCCGCACCGATATCGGCGGCGGCGTCCGGGTCGACGGGCGCGACGTGCTGGCGCTGAACCCGCAGGATCTGGCCGATTATCGCGGCGCCGTCACCTCGATGATCTTCCAGGATCCCGCGCTCGCGCTCGATCCCGTCTATACGGTCGGCCAGCAGATCGCCGAGGCGATCATCCGGCACGAGAGCATTTCGGCGAAGGCTGCGATGGCGCGCGCGCTCGAACTGCTCGAGCTGGTACGCATCCCCTCGCCGGAGCGCCGGCTCAAGGCCTATCCGCACGAGATGTCCGGCGGCATGCGCCAGCGTGCCATGATCGCGCTCGCGCTCGCGGCCCGTCCGAAACTCCTGCTCGCCGACGAGCCGACCACCGCGCTCGACGCCACCGTGCAGATCCAGATCCTGCTGCTGCTGCGCCAGCTCCAGCGCGACCTCGGCATGGGCATGCTCTTCGTCACCCACGACATCGGCGTCGCGGTCGAGGTCTCGGACCGGCTGGCGGTGATGTATGCCGGGCAGATCGTCGAGACCGGTACGGTGCGCGAGCTGCTGCGTGATCCGCAGCACCCCTATACCCGCGGGCTCCTCGCCGCGAATTTGCACGGCGCGAAGAAGGGCGAGCGGCTGGAGGCCATTCCCGGCGCGCCGCCGGCGCTGACCGAGCCGCCCTCGGCCTGCTCTTTCGCGCCGCGCTGCAAGCACGCGCAGGATCGCTGTCGCGCGGCGCTGCCGCCGGTCGTCCAGCTCGGCGAGGGGCGGGTGGTGCGCTGCATCCTCGCGGAACAGGCGCTGACCGCGGCGGCCTGAGCACGCCGCCCATTCCGCAGCGGCCATTTCCCCGCAGGCCTCGACCCGCTATCAGCAGCCGACGACGCGCCGCGACCCTGCCGCGCCAAACTGACGGAGCCTGCCCATGGATCTCGGCCTTCACGACAAGCGCGCTCTGGTGCTGGGCGCGAGCCGGGGGCTCGGCGCCGCCATCGCCCGCACGCTCGCGAGCGAGGGCGCCTCGGTCATAGCCGCCGCCCGCAATGTCGCGGCCATCGACGCCTGGGCCAGCGAATGCCCCGAGGAGGTCCGCAGCCGGATTTTCGCCGCCAGCCTCGACCTCTCGGACATCGCCTCGGTCGAATCCCTGATGAACGTGCTGCGCGATGCCGGCGGCATCGACATCCTGATCGGCAATTCCGGTGGTCCGCCCCCGGCCGAGGCGCGCGAGGCCGGCCGCGGTGACTGGCTCAAGCATTTCGAGGCGATGGCCGCCAATCTCTTCCACCTCGCACAGGGCCTTCTGCCGGGCATGGTCGAGCGCGGTTTCGGCCGCATCATCACGATCGCCTCCTCGGGCGTCGAGCAGCCGATCCCGCGTCTCGCCCTCTCCAACGGCATCCGCTCGGCCGTCGTCGGCTGGTCCAAGACGCTGGCTGCGGAGGTCGCCTCCCAGGGCGTGACCGTGAATGTCGTGCTGCCGGGCCGCATCCACACCGAGCGCGTCGACCAGCTCGATCAGGCGGCTGCCGATCGCGCCGGCACGACGCCCGAGCAGGCCGCCAAGGCCTCGCGCGCCACGATTCCCGCCGGCCGCTATGGCACGCCGCAGGAATTCGCCGATGTCGTGACCTTCCTCGCCAGCGAGCGGGCGAGCTATGTCACCGGCGCCAAGATCCGTATCGACGGCGGCGCCACGCGCGGCATCTGAAGCGGTCCAAGTGTCAGGAGGCGCCGGCCTGCCTTCTGGCGACCGGCGTCATCGTCGCAGGGAGGCTCAGGCCGCCTGCGAATAGGTGGTGCCGGACGCGTTCGCCGCGCCGAGCTGGTAGGTGCTGCCATAGGCCTGCGAGGCGCTGTTCGGCGGCGGGCCGGGCGGCGGGCCCGACGGGCGGCTGCGCTGTTCGAGAGCCGCCTGGAAGGCGCTCTGCTCGTCCTTCGAGATCGAGCCGTCCGCACTCGTGTCGATCGCGTCGAACAGCTTGCTGAGCAGGTCGCTGGACGAACTCGTGCCCGACGAGAAGGCCGAGAGGAACTCGTCCTTGGCGACGCTGCCGTCGGAATTGGCGTCGAGCTGGGCGAAGATGTCGGTCTCCTCCTCGCTCTCGCCGCTGCTGCTCTGGCTCTGCCCGCCGGCCTGGAGCCCGAACAGGAAGGATTGCAGCTGCTGCTGCGCCTGTTCGACCTTGGCCTTGAAGGCGTCCTGCTCCTCTTTGGTGACCGACCCGTTGCTGTCGCTGTCGATCGCCTTGAAGAGCTCCTCGCTCTTGCTGCTGTCGGCGCCCTTGGGCGCGCCGGCCTTGAATTCCTCGATGCTCAAGCCGCCGCTGCTGTCGGTATCGACCGACTCGAAACTCGGAGGCTTGGGCGGAGGCGGGCGAAACCCGCCGCTGACGCCACTGATGCTGGACATGGCTGGACTCCATCGCGTCACCGCCGGATGGCGGCGCCTGCGATTGTCCGACCGGAGCTCATTGCGGAAGCCTAAGGGGCAGGGGCGCTGCGCCCGGCAATTGGTAAGCCGGTGTTTCGGATGAGCCGGTCAGCAACAGGGCGAAACACAAATCCCGATCGCCTCAGGCGATGACGGCCGTCGCCTCGATCTCGACCAGCGCCTCGGGCTCGACCAGCGAGACCACCTGCACCACCGCCATCGCCGGGAAGTGCCGGCCCAGCACGCCGCGATAGACCGGCCCGAGCTCCTTCAGGCTGCTGCGATAGGCCTCCATGTCGGTGACGTACCAGGTCATCCGCACGATGTCCTCGATCCGCCCGCCGCCGGCCTCGACCACGGCCTTGATGTTGAGAAAGGTGCGCTCGAGCTGCGGCAGGAAACCTTTGGCGAAAACACCGTTCTCGTCCCAGCCGACGAGGCCGCCTGTGACCAGCACGCGGCCGTGCGCGACCATGCCGTTGGCATAGCCGCGCGGCAGCGGCCAGCCTTCCGGCAGGATGGCGCGGGACAGGGTTTCACTCGACATGGGCGTCGCCTCGGTTCGGGGCCGTTCCGGCTCGTCTGAAAGGATGGATCAGGCCTCGCCCTGCGCCATCTGGCGCAGCGCGAAGCGCTGCAGCTTGCCGCTGGCGGTCTTGGGCAGGGCCGTGACGAAGTCGATGGCGCGGGGATATTTGTAGGGCGCGATAGCGGCCTTCACATGGTCCTGCAAGGTCTTGAGCATCGCCGCATCGCCGGTGACGCCCTCGCGCAGCACGACATAGGCCTTCACGATGTGGCCGCGTTCGGGGCAGGGCGCGCCGACCACGCCGCATTCCATCACGTCGGGATGGGCGAGCAGACAGGCCTCCACCTCCGGTCCGGCGATGTTGTAGCCCGACGAGACGATCATGTCGTCGGAGCGCGCCTGGTACCAGAAATAGCCGTCCGCATCGCGGATATAGGTGTCGCCGGTGATGTTCCAGCCATTCTGGACGTAAGTGCGCTGGCGCGCATCGGCGAGATAACGGCAGCCGATCGGCCCGCGCACGGCCAGCCGGCCTGGCGTGCCGTCGGGAACGTTGCGACCCTCCGGATCGATGATCTTCGCCTCGTAGCCCGGCACCGGAAGCCCGGTCGAACCCGGGCGGATGGCCTCCAGCGGCGCCGCGATGAAGATGTGCAGCATCTCGGTCGCACCGATGCCATCCATCAGCATCAGGCCGGTCTTGGCCCGCCAGGCGTCGAAGACCGGCTTGGGCAGCGTCTCGCCGGCCGAGACGCAGATCCGCAGCGAAGAGATGTCGCGCCCGGCGAGCTTGTCGAGCACGGCGCGATAGGCCGTCGGCGCGGTGAAGATGACGCTCGCCTTGTGCCGCTCGATCGCGTCGAGCAGATCCGCCGGGGCCGTCTTGTCGGGCAGCACGGCCGCCGCGCCGATGCGGAAGGGGAACAGCACGATGCCGCCGAGCCCGAAGGTGAAGGCGAGCGGCGCCGAGCCGATGAAGCGGTCCTCCCGCGAAGCCTTCAGCACCTTGGCGGCATAGGTGTCGCAGATCACCAGCAGGTCGCGCTGGAAATGCATCGTGCCCTTGGGCTCGCCGGTGGTACCCGAGGTGAAGCCGATCAGGCAGACATCGTCGCTGGCGGTATCGACCGCCTCGAAGCGCTCATAGCCCGGCTGCGCCATCAGCGTCTCGAGCTCGCTGCCCTCCGCGCCGAAGGCGACGATGCGCGCGAGCTCCGGAACCTGTCGCTGGGCGCTCTCCAGATCGGCCAGCAGACGGCGGTCGCAGAGCGCCAGCGCAATCCTGGCCTTGCGCAGCGGATAGACCAGTTCGCCCGCCCGCAGCATCGGCATGGTCGCGACCACGACGCCACCCGCCTTGATCACCGCGAGATAGGCCGCGACCATCATCGGCGTGTTGGCCGCGCGCAGCAGCACGCGGTGGCCGGGGACCATGCCGAGATCCCGCGTCAGCACATTGGCGATGCGGTCGATCCGCTCGGCGAGGTCGCGATAGCTCCAGGTCAGATGATCACCGATGATCGCCGGCCGGTCGCCGCGCCCCTGCGCGACATGGTCGTCGACCAGAACGCTCACAGCGTTCAGCCGCTCCGGATAGCGCAGCCCGGCCTTGGCGAGGTCGATCGCCGGCCATTGCTCCGGCGGCGGCAGGTTGTCACGCGCAAAGCTGTCGATATGGCCGGAGCGCAGGAAGTTCATGGCCGTCACCTTCGTCGTCTAGCTCTTGGCCTTGAGGAGGTCGCGCGCGATCACGACCTTCTGGACTTCCGAGGCGCCTTCGTAGATCCGCAGCGCCCGGATTTCCCGGTACAGCTCCTCCACCTTGACGCCCTTGGTGACGCCGAGGCCGCCATGGATCTGGACGGCCCGGTCGATCACCCTCTGGGCGTTCTCCGTCGCGACGAGTTTGGCGAGCGCGGCCTCGCGGGTGACGCGCGCCGCGCCGCGATCCTTGGTCCAGGCGGCGCGGTAGACCAGCAGGGCAGCGGCATCGACCTCGGCCGCGCTGTCGGCGATGGCGGCCTGGGAGAGCTGGAGATCGCCGAGCGTGCCGCCGAAGAGCTTGCGGGTGCTGGCATGGGAGATCGTCTCGTGCAGCGCCCGCCGCGCGAAGCCCAGCGCTGCAGCGCCGACCGTCGAGCGGAAGATGTCGAGCGTCGCCATCGCGACCTTGAAGCCGTCGCCGGGGCCGCCGATCCGGTTCTCGACCGGCACGCGGCAGGCCTCGAACCGCAGCGTCGCCAGCGGATGCGGCGCGATCACCTCGATGCGCTCGGTGACGCTCAGGCCGGGATTGTCCGCCTCGACCAGGAAGGCCGACAGCCCGCGCGCACCCGGCGCCTCGCCGGTGCGGGCGAAGACGACGTAATGGTCGGCGATGCCGCCATTCGAGATCCAGCTCTTCTCGCCGTTGATCCGGATATGGCCGTTGCCGTCGGGCGTGGCGGTGGTCGCCATCGCCGCGACGTCGGAGCCCGCTTCCTTCTCGGACAAGGCGAAGGCGGCAATCCGCGCGCCCTCGCAGACGCCGGGCAGGATGCGCTGCTTCAGCGCGTCGGAGCCCGCGACCGTGATCGCCCCGGTGCCGAGGCCCTGCATCGCGAAGGAAAAATCCGCGAGTCCATCGCGCGCCGCCAGGATCTCGCGGGCGAGGCAGAGCGTGCGCACGTCGAGCGTCGGGTTCAGCCCGCCATAGGCCTCCGGCACCACCGCCCGCAGAAACCCACCTTCGCCCAGCGCCGTGACCCTCGCCCGGCAGGCGGCGTCGACATCGTCATGCGGCAGGCCGGGCAGGGTGGCGTCCGCCCAGGCCGACAGCTCGGCGGCGAACCGGCGGTGCCGGTCCTCGAACAACGGCCAGTCGAGCGTGTCGCCAAGGATGCCCTGGAGATGAATGCCGTCGAGGTTGGTCGCAGCCATCTCAGTTGCCCTCGAAGACCGGCTTCTGCTTGTTGGCGAAGGCGTGGTAGGCGCGGGCGAAATCCTCGGTCTGCATGCACAGCGCCTGCGCCACGGCTTCGGCCTCGATCGCGCTTTCGACCGACATCGCCCATTCCATTTCGAGCATGCGCTTGGTCATGGCGTTGGCGAAGGTCGGTCCATCCGCGAGTTCGCCGGCCAGCGCCTGCGCCTCGGCGAGCACCGCCTCCTTCGCGACGAGCCGGTTCAGGAAGCCCCAGCGCTCGGCCTCCTCGCCACGCAGAACCCGGCCGGTATAGAGCAGCTCCGCCGCGCGACCCTGGCCGACGATCCGGGGCAGCATCGCGCAGGCGCCCATGTCGCAGCCGGCGAGCCCGACGCGGTTGAACAGGAAGGCGATCTTGCTCTCCGCCGTGCCGAGCCTGAGGTCCGAGGCCATGGCGATGATGGCGCCCGCCCCGGCGCAGACGCCGTCGATGGCGGCGATCACCGGCTGCGGGCAGGCCCGGATCGCCTTGACCAGCTCGCCGGTCATCCGGGTGAACTTGAGCAGGTCCTTGGTCTCCATCGCGACCAGAGGGCCGATGATTTCGAAGACGTCGCCGCCGGAAGAGAAATTGCCGCCGGCGCCCGTCACCACGATCGCCTTGACCTCCTCCTCCTTCTGCGCGGCGAGGAAGAAATCAGTGAGTTCGCGGTAGCTTGCGAAGGTCAGCGGATTCTTTTTCTCAGGCCGGTTCAGGGTCACTGTCGCGACCTTGCCGGCGACGGAGAGCGCAAAATGCTGCGGCTGGAAGCCCGCGAGCGGCAGGGTCGTGGCGTTGGCCAGGGTGGTCACGAGTCATCTCCCTTGCCGGCATCGTCCGGCTGGCTGGCGTCCTGCGCCCTTGCCGCGATCGCGCGGTGCAGCGAGGCCTTGGTCTGTCCGAGCAGGCGGAAGAGCTGCGCCCGCTCCGGCTGGTCGAGCCCCGCGAAGAGCTCGGCGATCCAGCCCTCGTGCCGCTCGGCCATCGCTTTGAAGGCCTTGCGGCCCTGCGCTGTCAGCGTCAGGACCTGGACCCGCCGGTCCTGCGTCGCGGCGCGCTTGTCGACGAGCCCGTCGGCCAGAAGCCCGGCGACGACGGCGGTGACATTGCCGTTCGAGACCATCAGCCGCTGGGACACCTCGCCGACCGTCATGCCGGTGCTGGACTTGTCGAGCTGCGCCATCAGGTCGAAGCGTGGCAGCGTTGTCTTGAACTCCTCGCGCAGCCGGTTGCGGATTTCCGTCTCGATCAGCGTCGAGCAGGTCAGCAGCCGCAGCCAGAGCCGCAACTCGTCCTTGTGATCGCCGGGACGCTCGCTCGCCTTGGTCTCGCGGTCGAGCATCAGGCCGGGGAGGATGCTCTCCATCGACTAGAACTCCCCGCCATTGATCATCAGGGACTGGCCGGTCACCGCGCCGCTGGCCGGCCCGCAGAGATAGAGCACCGCCTGCGCGACCTCCTCCGGCGCGATCAGCCGCCCCTGCGGATTGTCCTTGACCATTCCGGCCAGGGCCTGCTCGCGGGTGAGGCCCGTCTTGGCGACGATGGCGTCGAGCCCGCCCGCGACCATGTCGGTGTCGGCATAGCCGGGGCTGACCGCGTTGACGGTCACGCCGCTGCGCGCCGTCTCCAGCGCAAGCGACTTCACCAGCCCGATCACGGCATGCTTCGCCGCCACATAGGCCGAGACATGGGCGTAGCCGCGATGGCCGGCGGTGGAGCCGATCGCGATCAGCCGGCCATGGCCGCGCTCGACCATGCCGGGCAGGGCACCGTGGAACAGGTTCACGGTGCCGATCAGGTTGATCTCGGTCATCCGGCGGAAGCGTTCGGCCGGGCTGCGCAGGAAGGAGCCCGCCTCGACGGCGCCCGCATTGGCGACCGCGATTTCGATCGGCCGTCCCTCGGAGAGCTGCGCCAGCGCATGCGCCATCGCGTCCGCATCGGTGACGTCGCAGGCGGCATGGGCATCGGCGTCGCCCGCTGCGCAGGCCGCAGCCAGGGCCGCCGCGTCGCGGCCGAGGATGGAGACCCGCGCGCCCTCGCGGCGCAGCGCCGCGGCGATGGCGCGGCCGATGCCGCGCCCGCCGCCCGTCACCACTGCGTGCCGCCCTGAAAGGAGCATCCGAACCGCCTCCCGATGCGCCAATGTATTTTAGGTCTAAAGCATTTTGCAAGCACCGCGACACAGCCGCTGAAGCCGGCGTGTCAGTGCCTGATTGGTCGCGCCGACGCCTTCTGGAGCGACGTTCGTAACTGCGTCACTTGATCTCGCTCAAAGCGGGACAGGTGGCCTTGAGCAAAAATTATTTCAGACCTAAAATAATTTTCCGGTCGGTTGGGACGAGGGGCTTCGGATGCGTATCGCGGTGGTCGGCGGCGGGCCTGCGGGCCTCTATTTCGCGCTCCTGATGAAGCGGGACTGGCCGGATCTCGACATCACGGTCTTCGAACGCAACCAACCGGACGACACCTTCGGCTTCGGCGTGGTCTTCTCGGACCAGACGCTCGACATCTTCAAGGCCGCCGACGAGGCGAGCTACGCCGCGATCCGCGACAATTTCGCATATTGGGACGACATCGAGGTCCACTTCAAGGACAGCGTCCACCGCGTCTCCGGCAATGGCTTCTGCGGCTGCTCGCGCCGCTCCCTGCTGCTGCTGATCCAGGCGAGAGCGCGCCAGCTCGGCGTCGAGCTGCGCTTCGGCGAGGAGGCTGCCGACATCGAGGCGCTGAAGACGAGTTACGATCTCGTGGTCGGCTCGGACGGCATCAACAGCCGCATCCGCGAGGGCTGGCGAGACCGCTTCCAGCCGGAGGTCGACCTCCGGCCCAACCACTTCACCTGGATGGGCTCGACCCGCCCCTTCGACGCCTTCACCTTCTTCTTCAAGGAGACGCCGCACGGCGTCTTCATCGCCCATTGCTACCAGTACGAGGCCGGCCGCTCGACCTGGGTGCTGGAAACCGACCCCGACACCTTCCGGAAGGCCGGACTCGGCGCGATGGACGAGGCGGCGTCGGCCGCCTTCCTCGAAGACGTCTTCGCCGAGGAGCTGCAGGGCCACCGGCTGATCACCAACCGCTCGCTCTGGCGCAACTTCCCGATGATCCGCTGCCGCAACTGGGTGGTCGAGAACGTCGTCCTGCTCGGTGACGCCAAGGCCACCGCGCATTTCTCGATCGGCTCCGGCACCAAGCTCGCGATGGAGGATGCGATCGGCCTGCACCAGGCCTTCCATCAGGCCGGACTGCAGGTTGCGGACGCGCTCGCTTTGTTCGAGCGCAGCCGCCGCGAGGAGGTCGAGAAGACCCAGCACGCCGCGGATGTCTCGCTGGTCTGGTTCGAGCAGCTCGGCCGCTTCTGGGATTTCGAACCCTTGCGCTTCGCTTTCGGGCTGATGACCCGCTCCAAGGCGATCACCTATGACAATCTCGCCCTGCGCGCGCCGGACATGGTCAAGGCCGTCGACGAGATGGTCGCCGGCGAACTCGGCCCGCTCGCCCGCCGCCGCAAGGACGGCAGCGCCGTGCCGCCGGCCTTCCAGCCGCTCAAGCTGCGCGATCTCACGCTGGAGAACCGCCTCGTCCTGGCACCGATGTGCCAGTACTCGGCTGATGACGGCGTGCCCGGCGACTGGCACCTGATGCATTACGGCTCGCGCGCCATCGGCGGCCCCGGCCTGATCTTCACCGAGATGACCTGCGTCGCTGCCGATGCCCGGATCACGCCCGGCTGCGCCGGTCTCTACAGCGACGAGCAGGAGGCCGCCTGGGCCCGTATCGTCGGCTTCGTGCACGCCAACTCCGCCGCAAAACTCTGCCTCCAGCTCGGCCATGCCGGGCGCAAGGGGGCGACGAAACTGATGTGGGAGGGCATGGACCGCCCGCTGGCGGAAGGCGCCTGGCCGATCGTCTCGGCCTCGCCCTTGCCCTACTATCCCGAGAGCCAGGTGCCGCGCGAGATGACGCGGGCCGACATGGACCGGGTCAAGGCGGAGTTCGTCGCGGCGGCCGAGCGGGGCGCGCGCGCCGGCTTCGATATGCTCGAACTCCACTGCGCCCATGGCTATCTGCTGGCGAGCTTCCTCTCGCCGCTGACCAACCGCCGCGGCGACGAGTATGGCGGGTCCGTCGAGAACCGCCTGCGCTATCCGCTCGAGGTCTTCCGCGCGCTGCGCGAGACCTGGCCGCGCGAGAAGCCGATGTCGGTTCGCATCTCCGCGACCGACTGGGCACAAGGCGGCCTCTCGGCCGAGGATTCGGTCGCGATCGCCGAGGCCTTCGCCGCCGAGGGCTGCGATCTCGTCGACGTCTCGACCGGCCAGACCGTGCGCGAATCGCGGCCCGTCTATGGCCGCATGTTCCAGACGCCGTTCTCGGACCAGATCCGCAACGAGGCCCGCGTCGCGACCATGTGCGTCGGCAACATCACCACCGCCGACCAGGCCAACACGATCGTGGCCTCCGGCCGGGCCGATCTCGTCGCCTTGGGCCGTCCCCATCTGGCGGACCCGTCTTTCGTGCTGCGCTCGGCCGCCTGGTATGGCGTCGATCTGATGCAGCCGGTGCAGTACGGGCCGGGCAAGGACCAGCTGATGCGCAACACGCCGCGCGAGCGTCAGGATCTGGAGGCGCTCAAGCTCAAGGCCAAGCCGAGCCGTCACGCCGTCTCGGCCTGACGGGTTCTGCGGGGGGGGGGCCAGGCGCCGCAGGAAGCGGAACATCGCGCGTGTCCTTGGGTTGGGGTGTCCGAGGCTCGCGCCGGATGCGGGCCGTGGAAGGAAACCCGATGGTTCGCTCTCTCTCGCGGCTTGCGCTGGTCGCGGCCCTCTCCGCCCTCCCGCTCGTGGCGTCGGCCCAGACGCCGCCCACCACGCCGCCCTCCGACCCGGCGCAAGCGCATGCCAGCGGCGGCCTCGGGCCGAAGACGACCAACCCGACCGAGATCGACAAGGGTCAGAACATGATCCTGCCCAACGCCGGCCGCTCGGGGGAATCCGCTGCGCCGACCATGGTCTATGACTGCAAGAACCGGCCCCAGGACTGCACCACGCCCACCAATCAGGGCGACAAGGTCGACGTCCCGGACATGTCGTCCGCCCCACCGACGTCGAAGCCCTGAACCGGCGATGGAGTCGGCCGCACAACATTGCGCGGGAGCAATGAGGCGATTGCCGGCGGCCGGGTGCCATGGCGTGCCGACGTCGCTATCTCTGGCGCAACCGCCGGGCCTTCCGCCCGGATGACCAGAGAATGCGCCATGAAGCTCACCGGAATCCACCACGTCACCGCGATCTCGGCCGATGCGCCGGGCAATCGCCGCTTCTATGTCGAAACGCTGGGCATGCGCCTGGTCAAGAAGACGGTGAACCAGGACGATACCTCCGCCTATCACCTGTTCTATGCCGACGGCGCCGGCTCGCCGGGAACGGATCTCACCTTCTTCGACTGGCCGGCCCCGCCCGCCCGCCGCGGCACCCATTCGATCGTCCGCACCTCGCTGCGCGTCTCCGACGAGGCCTCGCTCGACTGGTGGCGCCAGCGCCTGACCGCAGCCGGCGTCGCGGTTTCGCCCATCCGCACCATCAACGGCCGCGCGGCCGTCGATTTCGAGGACCCCGAGGGCCAGCGCCTGACGCTGCTCGCCGATGGCGGCGACATCCCCTTCGTCGTCTGGGACAAGAGCCCGGTCCCGCCGGAACATCAGATCCGCGGGCTCGGCCCGGTGACCATCTCCGTGCCGAAGCTGGAGCGAACGGAAGTGGTGCTGACCCAGTTGCTGGGGCTGGAGCGCATCGGCAGCTATCGCGACGCCGCCCATGCGACGGGCGAGATCCACGTCTTCAAGATCGGGGAGGGCGGCCCTGCGGCGGAATTGCATGTCGCGATCGAGCCCGATCGGCCGCAGGCGCGGGAAGGGGCGGGTGGCGTCCATCACCTTGCGCTGCGCACGCCGACATTCGCCGATTACGACGCCTGGGCCGAACGCCTGCGTGCCGCCGGCTATCCCAACAGCGGCCCGGTCGATCGCTTCTACTTCCGCTCGCTCTATCTGCGCGAGCCCAACGGCATCCTGATCGAGATCGCGACCGACGAGCCGGGCTTCGCGACCGACGAACCGGCCGAGACGATGGGGGAGGCGCTCTCCCTGCCGCCCTTCCTCGAGCCCCGCCGTGCCCAGATCGAGGCCGGGCTGAAGCCGCTCTGACCGGCGGCGAGAGTTCGCTTGCGACATGACCGCGGGGCGGGCCGGGCAGCCGGTCCGCCCCGCGGTTTTTGTCGCAATTGCCGGACGGTTTTCACCCCGCCTTAACCAAGAACGCCTTTACTCGAACCAGGCCGCTTTGCCGGCTCGCGCCCTCCCGTTGAGACGGCGCCTGTGTGTTGCGTCGGGTCGAGAGCGTTCGGGATGTCGGGTCAGGGCTACAGGCTGCGCGAGGCGCCGCGAACCCGCTACCGGGTCAGCCACAATGTCTTTTTGCAGATCGCCGCCATCGTCGTCGCTTGCGGCGTCGGCTTTGTGGCGCTCGATCCCGGTCACGAGGCGCAGCGCCCCGCCGCGGCCGCGCCCCAGCGCGACGTGATGGTGACCGGCTCGCTCGCGTCCTCTTCGACGGCCTATCGCGACCTGTTGAAGCCGGGCTTCGCGCTCGGGACGACGCCCTCGTCCTTCGGCGCGCAGGCGCCGCTGCAGGCCGGGCTCCAGCGCAGCGAGCCGGCCCAGGCCGCCCGCTCTTCATCCGCCGCCCAGCTTCCCGTCGTCGCAGCGATCCCGGCGGCGCCGGCGGCTCCCGCGGTCGCCCCGCC